>Ga0154020_10000100_pt1 | contig 92777 bp, 68 predicted proteins | sample Klosneuvirus_201_FD_109709 | JGI IMG/M metagenome (GOLD analysis project Ga0154020, IMG submission 109709) | Active sludge microbial communities from wastewater, Klosterneuburg, Austria - Klosneuvirus_20160825_MG | ecosystem: Engineered > WWTP > Aerobic digester > Activated sludge | place... | reverse complement strand
TTGTTCCGAGTATTCTGGCGGTATGGTTATAGCGCTGCTCTAACAAATCGGTGAGTGTAATCTTCGAGATTTTCCTAACTCGCTCGGCAACAAAGTAGATTACCACAATGCCAATCCAGGCACCGGCCGAAAACCAGAGCTCACCAAATCCCGAACGAAAACTTAATCCTGCGGTACCAAATAAACTGCCAGATCCAATCCAGGTACAAATTAATGTACCCACCAACAGATAAACCGGCACGCCTCTTCCAGCAACTGTAAAATCCTCTTCACTCTTTACGGATTTGCTCTTATAAATGATTATACCAATCATTAACGTCAGGTAGACAATGCTTACAATAGAATAAATCATATTAATTGTGATTACAGGTGTGCTAAAAGTAAGTAAATTTTTATAAGTTACTTCCTTATATTAATGAGTGTTAACCCTAAACCAGATTTATGAGCTCAAGTAAATTTAAACCCTACATAGCAGCGGAAGAAAATGTGGCTGAGTTCACCGTGAAGTCCGTTGTATTTGGTTCGCTGTTTGGTATTCTCTTCGGATGTTCCACCGTTTATCTCGCGTTGAAAGCGGGGCTCACCGTTTCAGCATCTATCCCGATAGCGGTTATAGCCATAACGCTTGGTCGCAAATTTTTAAAGACTACCATTCTCGAAAACAACATTATACAAACAACAGGCTCTGCCGGAGAATCTATTGCTGCCGGAGTTGTCTTTACATTGCCGGGATTTCTTTTTCTTTCTCCCGATGCAAATGGAGTTAGTGTTGGCGAAGGATATTTTAATTATTTAACCATTCTTATTCTTGCTGCCTTTGGCGGAATGTTAGGAACGCTCATGATGATTCCGTTACGGAGATCATTAATTGTAAATGAACATGATACGTTACCTTATCCGGAAGGCACTGCGTGTGGCTCGGTGCTGCAAGCAGGAGAGAAGGGTGGTGTTTTTGCGCAAACCGCTTTTATAGGAATGGGTATAGCCATGCTTTACGCGATTCTCCAAAAAGTTTTTCATGTAATTTCAGAGGCACCAACTTTTGTAACCAGTCAACTAAATAAATATTGGCCTTCGGCAACAATCAATGGCGAGATCACACCGGAATATATGGGTGTTGGGTACATCATTGGGCCAAAGATTGGTGGCGTGTTGGTGGCAGGTTCTGTGCTCGCCTGGTGGGCAATGATTCCATTATTATCAACCGTAGTTGATCCATCTCTTATAGCTACACAATTAGTTAAACTTGGCTACCTGGCAGATATTAATGTGGCCGGAGGAAAGGGTGGTTGGGACCCTGTTATAAAAACTTTTTCAAATCCGTCTTCTGCAATTTACTTCGCTTACATCAGACAAATAGGAGCCGGAGCTGTGGCCGCTGGCGGATTTATTACTTTAATGAAAACAATGCCAACGATCATTGGCTCATTCCGCGATAGCGTGGCTTCTTTAAAAGAAAAAAATGAAGCCACCATTGCACGCACCGATCGTGATCTTTCATTTAAGGTTGTTATTATAGGCAGTATTATTCTGGTTGCGCTTATGACGGTGTTGCCAGGTATTCCAGGTGATGGATTTTTACAGAAACTTTTGCTCGGAATTCTTGTCATCGTCTTCGGTTTCTTTTTTGTAACCGTAGCAAGCCGCATTGTTGGCTTGGTAGGTTCTAGCAACAGCCCTATTTCAGGTATGACCATCGCTACCTTGATGGGCACGTGTTTGATTTTTACTGCAGTAGGTTGGAGTGGAAAACTATATGAACCATTAGCGCTGGTGGTAGGCGGAATGATTTGTATTGCTGCTGCTAATGCTGGCGGTACTTCACAGGATTTGAAGTCGGGCTATATTGTTGGCGCCACACCAAAATATCAGCAACTCGCTTTATTTATTGGTGCAATTGTTTCATCCATTGCGATAGGTATTGTTGTAAAAGTGTTAGATACCCCAACAGTCGATATGGCTGCGCAAGGAATTAAACATGCTATTGGTAGCGAACGTTTCTCAGCTCCACAGGCAACACTAATGGCGACTTTGGCAAAAGGAATTCTATCCTATAACCTGGATTGGCAGTTTGTGATGGTGGGAGTTTTTATTGCTGTAATGATTGAGTTGTGTGGAATAAAAGCATTGGCGTTTGCCATTGGACTTTACTTACCATTGGCTACTACCTTACCTATTTTTATTGGAGGTGCCATTAAGGGAGTTATTGACTGGCGTGCAGAGAAGAAAGGCGAAGTGAAGCAAGACGAAGAGCTAGGCCGAGGGAGTTTATTTGCAACGGGTTTAATTGCCGGTGGTGCATTGGCCGGTGTTGTAGTTGCCTTACTTTCGGTTAACGACAATGTATTCAATTGGTTAAAATCTATTAGCGCTGAGCATGGATTGACACAAGTATTAGGTGTAGGAGGGTATAGCCTGTTAGGTGTAGCCTTCTTTACCGCTATGGGTACAATGCTTTACAGGATTGGTATTAAGAAGGATTAAAAAGTTGTTCCACAACAATGCATAAAAAAACTGTCCTACAACTTTTATGCGCAAACATAAAATTGTAGGACAATTACTAACTATGGACTATCGACTGAATTACTATCGAACATTCAAAGTTTTCTGATCCAGATATTTCTGAATTGAGTTTTGTTGCCATGATCTTGCAAAGAAATAACATCATCACCATGTGATGAGGGGTAATCATGCAAGCCTATGTATTGAGTAAGTCCATTAATAGTTGAATTGTTTTGAACAACAACGCCATTGTGTAAAACTGTAATTCGTGCGGGTGAGTCTAAACGACCATCGGCTTTAAAGCGAACGGCTGTATAAATCACATCATACGTATTCCATTCTAATGGACTGCGCATGGCATTTACAAGCGGTGCATGATCTTTATAAATACTTCCGGCCTGACCGTTGCGATACGTTCTGTTATTGTATGAATCTAAAATTTGTAGTTCGTAGCGGTTTTGTAAAAACACACCACTATTTCCCCGACCTTGGCTAGAGCCTTCTACAACATCTGGTGCACTGAATTCTATATGCAACTGGCAATCTCCAAATTGCATTTTGGTCTGAATGGCACCTGAGCCTGGAACAACTTCGATATGGTCATTGTCAACAATCTTCCAGGGCGCAGGTTTTGCCGGATCTTTCTGACTTACCCATTGATCAAGATTTTTACCATCAAACAAAATGATTGCATCGGAGGGCGCATCACCTAATTTTTTTGCCGGTGTAATTACTTTCACTTCAGGCTCCCAGATTTCTGTCATTTCTGGTTTCATAGGCATTGGTGAAACCTCAGGTGGTGTGCTGGAATGTCCTTGTGCAATAGCCTGCGATGAGCCTATTAAACCAATTGCGAGTATGCTGTAGATTGTTTTTGCTTTCATAGTATTTGGTTTGTAGAGTAATTAATCAAACTTATTATAAAAATTTTAATTTTTTTAATGCTCCGGGTAAGTTCGGTTTGGATTAAGGTGTAGCGGTTGTTTTTATAGATTTTTCTTTTTTCAATAAGGCGATTAAACCAACTATCGGGCCAATTGCCAATAACATATAAGTGTATTGTCCACCCAATTGAGTTGAAAATAGGCTTATGATCTGTATGCTTACAATCGTAATTGCAAAGCCAATACAGTTTACAATGGTAAGCGAAGTCCCTCTCGATTCATCGGGCGCATGGTGCGCAACCAGTGTTGAAAACAGAGGCGAGTCGGCAATCACAACCAATCCCCAAAAGAAAAGAAATGATAACAACACCCACGATGAGCTATTGAATAAAATTAAAGGCGATAGCAGACAGCACAAACCCGATAGAGACAAGGCAAGTGCCGCAAGATTTTTAGTTTTATATTTTTGTGAAAGCAAACCGTTGATCACACAAGCCATTCCGCCCGATGCAATAATCAGAAAGGAATAAAGAGAAGCGTCAATCAAACGGTCTGGATACATTTCATTATGAACGGTAAGCATAACCGGCACAAATGCCCAGAACGCATAGAGCTCCCACATATGACCGAAGTATCCCATAGCAGCAGCGTTGAATTTTGAATTTCTAAATCCTGAAAGAAATGCATTGAACTTAAGTTGCTGACCTGATTTGCGGTAAGGCCCATCTGGTACAAGCAACACCATGGCAAGTCCACCCAAAACAGAGAGTACAGAAGTGGAATAGATCACATACTTCCATGGAAATGCAGTTGTAATGCTTTTTAATAAATGCGGAAATGCAGTACCCAATACTAACGCACCAACTAAAAAGCCAAGCGATTTACCTAACCCTTTATCGAAATGATCTGATGCTATCTTCATCCCGACAGGGTAGATGCCGGCAAGAAAAAATCCCGTAAGGAATCGAAAACCTAGCAAGCCAATGATTGAAATTCCATCAAGACTAACCAGTAGATTGAATAGCGCTGCGATGATTGCGCTTATAAAGAAAACTTTAGATGGCGAATAGCGATCGGAGATTGTGAGCAGCGCAAAAACAAAAGTACCTGAAATAAATCCAAATTGAACTGCACTGGTTAAGTGCGCAAGGAAATCGGGATCGAGATGATGTGTTAGCGTGAGATCAGATAACACTGCATTGCTGGCAAACCATAACGAGGTGCAGAAAAACTGAGCGAGTACGATGGTTGGGAGAATTCGTTTCATCAAGTGTTCACCACGAATGTAGTAAATGTAAGGAATTGTAATTACCGCATTTAAGTTTGAAAATAAAGTGCAATCTTGTTGGCGTAAATTTAATGGATATGAAAGGTGTAATTCTCACATCACTGATTTTGATTTTGACTGTTTCCTGCTTTGCGCAGAAGCAATCGAAGAATAAGAATCAAGATAAAATCAACTCACTTTTTAACGAGAAAAATTTTGATGGCTGGTACACTTTTTTGAAAGACCGTGGCCGAAATAATGACCCTAAAAAAGTATTTACCATTAAAGAGGGTATGATAAGGGTATCAGGTGAAGAGTGGGGATGTATTACTACTGAAAAAGAGTATGAGAATTACCGACTTCTAGTTGAATTTAAATGGGGAGGAAAAGCTTTTGCGCCCCGCACTGAAAATGCCCGCGACTGCGGTATTCTTTTGCATTCGGTAGGAGAGGATGGTGGATCAGAAGGAATCTGGATGCATTCCATTGAATGCCAGATTATAGAAGGTGGCACCGGAGATTTTATTGTGGTGGGAGATGGCAGTGATCAGTTTAATATTACTTGCACGGTAGCACCAGAGATGCAAGATGACTCATATATTTTTAAACCCGGTGGTCAACCTGTTACTATCCATGGCGATCGTATTAATTGGTATGGTCGCGATCCAAACTGGAAAGATGTGATTGGCTTTCGTGGAGTACAAGATGTGGAGAAACCGGTTGGCGAATGGAATACATTGGGATGTGTGGCTAACGGAGATGAGATTACAATTTATTTGAATGGAACCTTAGTAAACCATGCTGCTCAAGTGAAGCCACGCAAGGGTCGCATTCAGATTCAATCGGAGGGAGCCGAGATATACTTTAGAAAAGTTGAACTAAGGCCTCTGGTACAACGATGATCAACGAGTGTCAAATTAATTGATGCCGCGCTGCCAGCCGAATTAATGAAGTCGTGTTTTTGATTTCAAATTTTGCTAGCAGATTTTTGCGGTGAGTATCTACGGTGGTAGTGCTCACGAATAAACTTTCGGCAATTTCTGCATTGGCCATACCAGCTGATATAAGTTCCAACACTTCTTTCTCTTCGCGTAAGTACAGGTCTTCCAGATGAGCTTTCAGTCATATTAAAATAACAAAAGATTAACTAACTAGGGGTATGAAATGCGCGCTAACCATTTTTCTACTGCTATTTGCAATCAACTTGTTTGCCCAGCAACAAGAAACCTTCGATCTTATAACCTTCACGCCCCCAGTGGGCTGGAAAAAGGAGGCAAAGGAAAATGTGATCAGCTATTCTAAAGTTAATAATAACAAGAAAACCTGGTGCCAGATTGGTGTGTATAAGAGTACGGTAAGCAAGGGAAATATTCAACAGGATTTTGATAGTGAATGGCAAGAACTGATTGTTAAAAGTTATAAGCCAGCAACAAAACCTGAATTGATTCCTGGTACTTCGGATAATGGATGGGATACGCAAGGAGGCTCTGCTCCTTTTGAATATAATGGTAAATCCATCGCCATGCTGGTGACAATGAGTGGCTTTGGCAGATGTACTAGTATTGTCATATTGACCAACACACAAGATTATCAATTGCAAATACAAGATTTTCTCGGATCAGTGGATTTAAAAAAAATGGAAACCGTGCTAGTTGACAAGTCACAACAGCCGACTGATTCAAATAATCAAAGTACTTCCATTATAGGCAGTTGGGGAAAATCGAACAGCGTTGGTCAATTGTATAACAAAACAGGAACTTATAGTTATAATAAACAGCAGTATACATTTAGTTCTAATGGCACGTACTTTTTTAATGCTAAAAATTACAGTGAGCAATACGATGAAACTTTATTGATAAAAGAAAGTGGCACTTATTTGATCAATGAAAATAAGCTTACTATCAACCCTCAAAAAAGTGTGATCGAAGCATGGAGTAAAAAAAATGGCGGAGATAACTGGAATCAACTTAAAACAAGTCAGCCGAGAAAATTGGAAAAAACAACTTATCAAATTGCTATCGTTGATAGAAACCTCGTATTGCAAACGGATAAAGAAACAGAGCGGGATGGTCGTTTCACCAGTGCAAATTTATATTCTTACGGACCTACCGATACCTTTACAGCCATTCAGCTACCGGACTCAGAGGTACAACAAAATACGGAACATACAACTGCAGTAATTAATACCGGATTTAAATTCACCAGCACAAATTTTGATGATGGTTGGGTAAGTACCGTGCAGGAAGACTGGGTAGAAGTAACAAAAGGAAATATAAAAGTGTTGCTACACTATCCAAAAGAAGGAACTATTTTTCCAGCAGATCCAGAGCCACTAACCAATGCCGCATGGAATATTCTGGTTGCTCCCCGATACAGCAATCTTAAAAATTACAGGACAAGTTATGTTGAGGATTATAACAGTCCTTATTTTGGTATGGGTTATACTACGGAAATCAAAACCGGCAAATCAGTTTTTGTTGTACTATTCAGGAGGTCTGGCGGATGGATTGAAGTGGTGATGCCGGATAATAATTCCTTTACTCAGGAATTTGGATTTAATCCGGAATCTATCAGATGGGGATCGATAACGGAATATATGGGTGGATGGGTATTGGACAATAGTCAGAGCAAGACTGTCAAAGCAGATCCAGAGGTTTTTGATAGGCTAGAAAAAATGGCTACTTACAATAAGTTTGCCGTTGCGGCTTCAGACTTTACAGGGAGATGGACAAATGACTTTACAGGAATCCAGCAAATGTATCATGTCTATTCAGGTCAGTATGCAGGCATGAATATCAACCAATCAAATGAAGAGTTTGATTTTAAAGCAGGCAATACATACAACTGGAAATTGCTTGTGGTGAATGGCATGGTGGGCAATGTGAAAGCTAATCAGGTGAAATCTTCGGGTACTTTCAGTGTACCCAACAACTGGCAACTTCAGTTTTCTAATATAGAAGACAAACCAAAAATATATAATGCTTTTTTCTCCTGCGTGAAAGGGGCACGATTATTAAACCTGCTCGATGCGCAATATCCGGGTTCAGGAATTTATACACAGTATGGAATGGCTAAATAGACAATCAGAAAGCAGTCTGCGAATAGTCATCAATGGCAACGAGTCTAATATTTTATTGTATTAGAAGATATCTAAAAAAAAGGCCCTCAGGCCTTCTTACTATTTTAAAAAATGGTCAATCAACAGAACTCATCAAACACTTCTACGAGGTGCTCTCCGATCATCTGGGCATTGCGGCCTTCGATGTGATGGCGTTCAACAAAGTGTACTAACTCTCCATCTTTAAAGAGTGCGATAGCAGGTGAAGAGGGTGGATAGGGTAGTGTGTACTCTCTTGCTTTGGCAACAGCCTCCTTGTCAACTCCTGCAAACACAGTAGCAAGGCTGGCTGGCTTTTTTGTGCTGTGCTCAAGTGCCCACTTAATACCAGGTCGGGCAGCACCGGCTGCACAACCACAAACAGAATTTATTACCAACAAGGTTGTTCCTTTGTGGTCTTTCAATTCCTTATCTACATCCGCTGAGCTTTTCAACTCATGGAAACCCGCTACAGTCAAGTCCTGGCGCATAGGGGCAACTAATGGTTCTGGATACATTTTATTTTAAAATTTTGAATTTAGATTTACGAAGTACGAATTTTAATATTTAAGCAAATTTACATAAAGCCAAGTTCCAACTTAGCAACTTCACTCATCATATCCTGTGAGTATGGAGGATCGAAAGTCAATTCTACTTTCACGCTACTAATGCCCTCTATTTCTTTTATCTTTTGTTCGGCCTCACTAGGGATTGCCTCAGCTGAAGGACATGAAGGCGAAGTCAATGTCATTAAAACATAAACATTATTAACCGGAAATACATTGATTTCATAGATCAATCCCAACTCATAAATATCAACCGGTATTTCAGGATCATACACACTTTTTAGTGCGGCAATTACTTTGTCGCGCAGTTCAAGTTGTGGAATTTCCTGAGTCTTGGTTTCTGTATTCTGAATCTCATTCATGAGCTTAATTCCTTTTTAGTTTTATAGGCAAGCGCATACAATTTCATTTGCTTAATCATAGATGCAAATCCATTAGAACGCTGGGTTCCGATAAAGCGTTCCATGCCAATCTTATGCATAAAGTAAAGGTCGGTATTCATGATGTCTTCTGGTGTTTGTCCGTTAAAGATTCGCACTAGCAAACTTACTAATCCTTTCGTGATAGCCGTATTGCTATCAGCGTCAAAATGAAGGGTATCATGGTGCAGATTTGCCGTCATCCATACTTTTGATTGACAACCTTTCACAATATTATCTTCTGTTTTATCTACTTCATTCATGGGTGGTAATTTTTGTCCCAACTCCATAATATAAAATACAGTCATCTCCATATCTCCATCAAGCAGTGAAAATTCGTTAATGATTTCGTCTTGGATTTGATTACTTGTCATTTTAGAAATTTGATAATGCGCTCAAGACCTTCTACTAACTGATCTACTTCACCTTTTGTATTGTAAACAGAATAAGAGGCCCTTACGGTTCCTTCAATGCCAAATTGATCCATTAAAGGTTGCGTGCAATGATGCCCCGTGCGCACGGCTATTCCACGTGCGTCAAGCATTTGTCCAATATCAAAATGATGAATGCCATCGATTATAAAAGATTGAACACCAACTTTATGTTTGGCGGTGCCAATCAATTTTACAGGTTGTAGGGTTGGCAACTTTTCAACTGTATAAGCCAGCAATTCAGCTTCGTGGGCTGCGATGTTTTCTTTTCCTAATTCATTAATAAAAGAGATTGCTTCGTTAAGGGCTATTACATCTGCAATATTTGGGGTACCGGCTTCAAACTTATAAGGGATATCGTTATAGGTTGTTTTGGCGAAGGTTACTTCTTTAATCATTTCGCCACCACCCATGTAAGGTGGCATCTTTTCTAAAAGTTCTTTCTTGCCATAAAGTATGCCCGTGCCTGTTGGGCCGTACATTTTATGACTTGAGATGCAATAGAAATCGCAATCAAGCTCTTGAACATTGATTGTTAGATGAGCGGATGCCTGCGCTCCATCAATCAATACAACTGCTTCATGCTTATGCGCAATATCAATAATCTCCTTTATTGGATTAATTGTTCCCAAACTATTGGAAGCATGATTAACAGCAACGATTTTTGTTTTGGTAGTAACTAATTTCCGATATGCATCTAAATCTAACTCGCCCGCTTCACTAACTGGAATTACTTTTAAGATTGCTCCTTTCTCTTCGCAGATCATTTGCCACGGAACAATGTTGGAGTGATGCTCCATACCAGAAATAATTACTTCATCGCCTGCTTTTAAAAAAGCGCGTCCATAGGATGAGGCTACTAAATTGATGCTTTCAGTAACTCCGCGTGTAAATATTATTTCTTCAACATGTTTAGCTCCAATAAAACCTTGCATAGAATGGCGCGTGGCTTCATAAGCTTTCGTTGCGCGCTCGGCAAGGGTATGGATGCCTCGATGGATATTTGCGTTATCTTTTTCGTAATAAGCAGTTAATGCATCAATAACCCGTTGTGGTTTTTGGTTGGTTGCTGCATTGTCAAGATAAACTAAATTTTTACCATTCACTTTCTGATTCAAAATGGGGAATTGCTTCCTGATTTTTGAAATATCTAATGTAGGTTTCAGAGCAAGTGTATCCATTATTAAAAGTTCTTATGGAGACGTTCGGCAATAATGTTATCCAAATAGGTTCTCAATCCTTCATGCTGAAGAGTTTCAAGCACATCAACCGCAAAAGCATAGAGTAACATGGCTTTTGCAATCGGTTCTGCAATGCCTCGTGACCGTAAGTAAAACATTGCCTCTTCATCCAGCTGACCCGATGTGCAACCATGCGAACACTTCACATCATCAGCCCAAATTTCCAATTGTGGTTTTGTATTTATAGTGGCGGAATCAGAAATAATAATATTTCTATTTGATTGAAATGCATTTGTCTTCTGCGCATGTGGCCGCACGAATATTTTTCCATTAAAAACTCCTTTTGAGTTTCCATCCATAATTCCTTTATACATTTCATTGCTGAATGAGTTGGGTTTACGGTGATCCACCACAGTATGATTGTCGACTAAAGTATTTCCATTAAGTAAATACAATCCATGAAAATGCGATTCACAATTTTCACCATCGATAATGATGTTAAAATTATTCCTAATCAATTCGCCCTGTAGGGTTAGCGTGAATGTGTTAACCTTGCTTGAGTTTGATTGGTGAATAACAGTATTCGCTACCTGATTATGTTTGCTATCATTTTGGATTTTACAGTATTCGAAGTTAGCCTGTTCGCCTACAACAAATTCTTCAGATAATGTATGGAATACCGGATTCTTACCAGTTGTATCAAATTTTTCAACGATGTGAATGGAACTATTATTTTCTATTACGCCCAATATTCTGGTGTGGAAAATGACAGCTTCCTGATTCGTATCATTGAGGTGTAGAATTAAAAAAGACTTTTCTATAGTCGTGTTTTCAGGCACGTGAATAAAAATTCCATCTTGCCAGAATGCCGTATTCAACGCGGCAAAAGAATCGGTTTCGGAGTTTACTAATTTATCAAAATATTTGGCTGTGGCGGGATGATTACTTTCAAGCGCATCTTTTAATGATGACACAGTGACGTCAGCTGGAAATTCCTGAGTGGATAATTCTTTTGAATACAATCCGTTCTTGAGCACAAGAACATACGCATCAAGGGCAGGAATTAAAAAATCATCAATCGTTTTTAGAGAGGCTGCAACTGGTTTGCTTTTCCAAGTAAATTTTTTTTCCAGGTTTTTTGTGATGGGAGTGAAGCGATACGCTTCATGCTTGCTTCCTGGTAAACCTTTTGATTTAAGAAAGTCAATTGCTTTCTTCCGATTTTCAATGGCCGTAGAAAAATCAGTTGTTTGGAAACTGCTTACTATTTCGTTGGTGGTTTCTTGGCTTGCTACTAGTGTACTCATATCAGGCAACGGCTACTTCGTTTTTAATCCAATCGTATCCTTTAGCCTCCAGTTCTATAGCTAAGTCTTTTGTTCCCGACTTTACAATCTTGCCTTTGTAAAGCACGTGTACAAAATCTGGAACGATATAATCAAGCAGGCGCTGATAATGAGTAACCACAATAATTGCATTATTCTTATTGCGCAACTTGTTTACACCATTGGCAACAATACGCAGCGCATCAATGTCTAAGCCAGAGTCAGTCTCATCAAGTATGGCCAGCTTAGGTTCAAGCATAGCCATTTGAAAAATCTCATTGCGTTTCTTCTCACCACCAGAAAAACCTTCATTTAAAGAACGGCTCAATAGCGATTGATCAATTTCCACTAAAGCCATTCGTTCTTTCATCAATTGTAAAAATGATACAGAATCAAGTGCTTGTAAGCCTCGGTATTCTCGAATTTGATTGAGTGCTGTCTTCATGAAGTTGATGGTACTCACTCCGGGAATTTCCACTGGATATTGGAAGGCCATAAATATTCCTTCGCGTGCACGATCTTCAGGGGATAGTTCTAAAAGATTTTTTCCCAGAAAATCAATTTCACCACCGGTTACTTCATACTCTTCTCTTCCTGACAAAACGGATGCGAGGGTACTTTTACCAGAACCATTTGGTCCCATGATGGCATGCACTTCTCCTGCATTTACTTTTAAATCAATTCCGTTTAAGATTTGCTTATCGGCAACTTTAGCTTGTATATTTTTAATCGTCAACATCTACTTCAAATAATTTATATTTCAGATTTTAATTCTATCCAACACTACCTTCTAGCGTGAGCGCCAAAAGCTTTTGGGCTTCTACGGCAAACTCCATTGGTAGTTGATTCAATACTTCTTTTGCATAACCATTCACGATTAGCGCTACTGCAGCTTCTTCACTAATACCTCGCTGTAAGCAATAGAAAATCTGATCTTCACCAATCTTAGAAGTCGTTGCTTCATGTTCAACGCGTGCGCTGTTATTTTCAATATCAATATATGGAAACGTATGAGCTCCGCATTGATTGCCCATCAATAGCGAATCGCACTGCGAGTGATTTCTTGCATTCGAAGCACGCTTCAATACCTGCACCTGGCCACGATAACTATTCTGAGATTTGCCAGCAGAAATTCCTTTGCTCACAATGCGCGAACGAGTATTCTTTCCAATGTGAATCATTTTTGTACCCGTATCGGCTTGCTGATAATTATTGGTTATAGCTACAGAATAAAACTCTCCAACAGAATGATCACCCTTCAATATGCATGAAGGATATTTCCAGGTAATGGCTGAACCCGTTTCTACTTGTGTCCAGGAAATTTTAGAATGATCACCAGCGCACAGTCCACGCTTAGTTACAAAATTGTAAATACCACCTTTTCCATTTTTATCACCCGGATACCAGTTCTGAACAGTGGAGTATTTTATTTCTCCACCTTTCATGGTGTACAGCTCAACAACGGCTGCGTGAAGTTGATTTTCATCGCGCATCGGAGCGGTGCAGCCTTCCAAGTAACTGACATAAGAGCCCTCATCGGCAATGATTAACGTGCGTTCAAATTGACCTGTGTTAGCTGCATTAATGCGGAAGTATGTTGATAATTCCATCGGGCAACGAACACCTTTTGGAATGTAGCAGAAAGAGCCATCTGAAAACACTGCGCTGTTAAGCGTAGCGAAGTAATTGTCGTTCATTGGCACAACAGAACCCAGATACTTTTTAACTAAATCGGAATGCTCACGCACGGCTTCACTGAATGAGCAAAATATAATTCCTAACTCTCCAAGTTTGTCTTTAAAGGTTGTAGCTACTGATATGCTATCAATAACTGCGTCAACGGCTATGCCACTCAATCGTTTTTGTTCAGTAATTGAGATTCCCAATTTTTCGAAAGTCTTTATCAGCTCAGGATCTACCTCATCAAGACTACTAACACTGGTTTTTTTCTTAGGTGCTGAGTAGTAAATAATATCTTGATAGTTAATAGGAGGGTAGTGTACATTTGGCCATTTAGGTTCTACCATTTTCTGCCATTGGCGGAACGCTTTCAATCGCCATTCAAGTAGCCATTCAGGTTCGCCTTTCTTCGCTGAAATAAATCGAACAGTATCTTCATTCAAACCCCTTGGGGCTTCATCTGCTTCCAGATCAACTGTCCAACCGTGCTCGTATTCCTTGGATGTTATTTCTTCAAGAACCTGATTGTCTTTGCTCATGTTGTCTATTTAGACTAATTTCAAATAGTTGGTCAAATTTACAACAAAACTGGCTGTTTAAGGTTCTTTAAGGCTTTAATTTATTTTCAGGTTAACTTTAAGTTTCGATCAAGGCTTTCTTCCAATGAGATCATTGTTTCAGTACGCTCTATTCCGGCCACTTGCTGCATTTTATCGTGCAGCACTTCCTTCAGGTGATTAGTATCGCGGCAATGGATTTTTACGAACATGGAATAATTACCCGTTGTATAATGGATGTTCGTTATCTCAGGGATATTTCTGAGATTGGCCAATACCATGTCATATAAAGCACTCTTTTCCAGGTATATACCAATGAAGGCGGTGATATCAAAACCAAGTTTTGCATAGTTAATTCGCAAGGTAGTTTTGTCCAGAATCCCGGCATCTTCCATTTTATTCATGCGCACATGCACTGTTCCTTGTGAAACATTGACCTTTTTGGCCACTTCTGTATAGGGCCTTTTGGCGTCTTGCATCAGAATCTCAAGTATTTTGAGATCAGTGTTATCAATTTCAAAATTTCGACTCATGGTAGGTGATATTTTTAAAATTTATTAGTTTAATAGCAATTTTGTTAAAAAAAATATAATAATCAAATCATTTTATTGACACCAATTTATATAATGGTTTACTTTGCTGAATAAATTTATAATGTATGGCGTTTCCAATCGTTTATAAGGAAGCCTATAACTTGCAAATTGAGTTTAAGTGTTCTTAACAATGTAGGGTGTTGAAATTGGCAGACAAGCCCTCCTGTCTCGGGGGTGGAGACCAAAGGATAAACGCAAGGTAATGGGTTGACCACTAAAATGTTTTTCTTATGCCTTGCAGCTAACTTCTCCGTGGAGGTTCGAAGCCTCCCTCTACAGCAAAGTCCTGACGCGCCCGTCAGGACTTTTTTTATGCCGGCAACTAAAAGTAATCAATTGCCGAACCCACCTTTTTTCTCTTTCTTTAGAATCTAAATTGATAAAAGATGGATGCACCGTGGTTCGCAAAATATCCTAAAGGAATTCCACATGAGATTGGCCCTTATGAATACGAATCGCTGATTGAACTCTTTGATGAGGCGGTTCAAAAATTTCCTAACCGAGTGGCGTTCGAGAATTTCGGAAAGCAAATAACATTTAGCGAAGTTGATAAGCATTCAACTTCTTTTGCGGCTTATTTGCAAAATGAATTAAAGCTGAAGAAGGGCGATCGCATAGCGATTCAGATGCCAAACCTCATTCAGTTTCCCATAGCTTTTATGGGCGCTATTAAAGCGGGCTTGATTGCGGTAAATACTAATCCGCTTTATACTTCGCCAGAGATGGAGCATCAATTTACCAATGCCGAAGTTTCTGCAGTGGTTATTGTTTCAAACTTTGCTCATAACCTTGAACCCATTTTATCAAAAATCAGCGCAAAGCACATTATTATAACCGACATGGGCGATATGTTAGGTGGAGTAAAAGGTGCGGTTTTAAATTTTGTTGTTAAGTATATCAAACGAATGGTTCCCGCCTACCACATTCCTAATGCCATTGCCTTCAAAAAGGCGCTTAGCGCAGGTGAGACGATGGAATATAAACGACCAAAGATTGATATCGAAGACTTAGCGGTGCTTCAATATACCGGAGGGACAACAGGTGTTTCGAAAGGAGCGCAGCTCTCGCATCGAAATCTGATTGCGCATAACATGATGATAACACATTGGTTTAGGCAAATATTGACACCCGGCCAGCAGGATATAATTATTACAGCCTTGCCCTTGTATCACATTTTTGCGCTTACCGTTAATGGTTTATTGATGTACACGCAAGGGGTGAAGAGCGTGTTGGTGACAAATCCGCGCGATATTTCTGGTTTTGTAAAGGAGTTAAAAAAACATCGGTTTTCGATTATCACAGGTGTAAATACCTTGTTCAATAGTTTATTGAATAATAAAGATTTTAAGGATTGTGATTTTTCAGCATTAAAAGGATCCATTGGGGGTGCAATGGCCGTGCAAGAGGCTGTTGCCAATAAATGGCTTGAGGTTACAGGAAACCCGATAGCGGAAGGCTACGGGTTAAGTGAAACATCACCGGTTCTTTCTTGTAACCCACTTAATGGAACTGAAAAACGCGGAACCATTGGATTACCTATGCCGAGTACAGAGTTGGCAATTTTTGATGATGATGGAAATCAACTGGCACAAGGTGCGGTAGGCGAGATTTGTGCGCGCGGTCCGCAAGTAATGCGGGGTTATTGGAATCAAAGCAACGAAGGTGTTTTCTTTTCTGGTGATTGGTTTAGAACCGGGGATATTGGTTTAATGGATGAAGATGGTTTTTTCAAAATCGTAGATCGCAAAAAAGATATGATTAAGGTTTCGGGATTTAATGTATATCCGAACGAAGTTGAAAATATTATCGCTAAACATCCTAAAGTATTGGAGGTTGCAGCAATCGGTTTGCCCGATGAGCGCTCAGGTGAAGTGGTGAAAGCATTTGTTGTAAAACGCGATCAAAGTTTAACCGAAGAGGAGTTGCGAAAATATTGCCACGAGTATCTTACCAATTACAAAATACCGCGTCACTTTGAATTTCGTAATGAATTGCCGAAAACCAATGTTGGCAAAATTCTTAGAAGGGCACTGAAGGAAGAAGAGAAAGCAAAGACTGCTTAATTAGGCGAAATTAATACCGCTGCCGTTACTTTTTATATTACCCACACGCTGTATGCATACCGGCAGTTTTGCGCAGGTCTATTATCTTCGCAAAAAAAATATTGTCATGACAAAGTTCAAATTTTCTGGTCTCGTTTGCCTGCTTCTACTTCTGGCAGCATTCAGTTCAAAGAATAAAAATTTATCTTCTTCTTCTTCTCCCTTACTGGATTCATTGCGTTATCCGCAAGAAGTTCATTTTAAAAATGTGCGTCAGCTTACGTTTGGTGCCGACAATGCTGAAGCCTATTGGAGTTTTGATAGCAAGATGGTGAGTTTTCAATCTAACAATAAAAAATGGGGTTTGTCATGTGATCAGATTTTTTATATGCCTGTTGATGGTTTGGACTTAAGTAATACGGCTACCAAGCCACCCATGGTAAGTACAGGTTTAGGAAGAACAACCTGTTCATTCTTTTTGCCTGGCGATAAAACAATACTTTTTGGTTCAACTCATTTGGGTGGCAAAGATTGCCCAGTAGATCCAGGTCGTGCACCAGGTGGAAAATATTTATGGCCTGTGTATGATACTTACGACATTTTTGTATCAGACTTAAAAGGAAAAATAAAAAAGCAACTAACCAACTTACCAGGCTACGATGCCGAGGCAACGGTTTCACCGAAAGGCGATAAAATTGTATTTACTTCAACACGGAATGGCGACCTTGATTTATATACCATGGACATCAATGGCAAAAATGTAAAGCAGGTTACAAACGAATTGGGTTATGATGGCGGAGCTTTTTTTTCACCCGATGGAAAGAAACTTGTATTCAGAGCTTCACGGTTTAAAACAGATGAAGCAAGGAAGGAATATCAGGATTATTTGAAACAAGGGTTGGTGGCCCCAACCGAGATGGAAATTTTTACTTGTAATGTAGATGGCTCTGATCTAAAACAAATAACAAACCTAGGCAAAGCTAACTGGGCGCCATTTTATCACCCTAATGGTAAAAAAATAATCTTCAGCTCAAATCACAAAGGCTCGCGTGGTTTTCAATTTAACCTCTTTATGATTAATGAAGATGGAACAGGACTTGAACAAATAACCTACGATGGCGTGTTCGATTCGTTCCCCATGTTTTCGCCAGATGGAAAAAGAATTATCTTTTCATCTAACCGGAATAATGGCGGTACACACGATACAAACTTGTTCGTTGCCGATTGGGTAGATTAATTGGTTAGTTTATCGATGCCATAAAACTTATCGATAATAATCAGGATTGAAAAGATACCGAGAATTACTGGGCAGATATATCGAATTGAGAAGTTCACGTATTTCTCCAGGAAGGAGTTGCGATAGGACTCATTGCCCAAGGCAAGTTCTTCACTCATATTGTTTGTACCCCAGCGTGTTACAATAAATAGGGTCATTAGAAATCCGCCAAGCGGCAAGCCGATATCAGAAAAGACTTCGCTTACAAAATCAAGTGCAGATCGATCCTGATAAAAAGGTAAATGTGAAAAAATTTCAACTGCACCTTGCGATAGCATACTTGGCAAGCCTATAATAAAAATGAAAGCTGATAAAAGCCACGTAGTTTTTTTTCTCGACCATTTCTTTTGATCTACAAAGTAGGCTACCGGAACTTCTAGCAATGAAACCGTGGAAGTAAGCGCTGCAAAGCAAAGCAGCAGAAAGAATCCACCACCGAAGATGCGACCTAAGAGCGGCCCCATTGCATTGAAAATTCCTGGAAGAACAACAAATACAAGCGCAGGCCCCTCGGCAGGGGATTGGCCTTGAGAAAAAACCAATGGAAAAATTAATAATCCCGAAAGGAAAGCCACAGACATATCCATAAGTGTAATGCTAGCTGCTGCCCCTAAAATATTTTGATTCTTACCAACATAAGAGCCATAGGTGATTAACGCCCCCATGCCGAGTGAAAGTGAAAAGAACGCTTGTCCTAATGCCGAGTAAATTGTTTGAAAATTTATTTTACTGAAATCAGGCAGCAAGTAAAAGCTAATTCCGGCAGAAGCATTTGGCAAGGTAAGGGAGTAGACAATTAGAATAATTAGAATAGCGAAGAGGGCAGGCATCATAATTTTAGAAGCTGCTTCAATGCCTTTTTGCACACCCTTCAAAACGATGTAGGCTGTCATTGCCATAAAGCACGCTGAGAAAATAAGATTATCCCAAAAGTCAATTACGTATTCAGAAAAGAAGGTGCCGTAGTTCGGGTGATCTAACAATTTGCCAAACGAGATTTCGAGGAAGTAACCAAAAGCCCAACCAGCAACTACGTTATAGAATGATAAAATCATAATGCCGCATAGGATACCTAACAATCCAAGATAGCCCCATCGCTTACCACCTAACTGCTTGTAAGAACCATAGGCATCGGAACCTGCCTTTCGACCGATTGCAATCTCACCAATCATAATTGGGTAACACAACAAGAAGGTAAGCACGATGTAGATTAACAAAAAGGCTGCACCGCCATTCTGCCCGGCCTCGTATGGAAATTTCCAGATGTTACCAAGCCCTACGGCCGAACCTGCTGCCGCTAAAATGAAACCAATCTTTCCTGAAAAATTACCTCGGTTAGTCATGTACGAATTTGTAGTTTGATGCAAAATAGACCTTAAACTAAAATTATCAAAAACACGTTTGAATTATGTCATTGTACCTAACTTGTAATTTATTTGGTTATTAATAACCGTAAAGTCTAATTTTTTACTGCGCGATGGAAGAAATAAAGAAGTTGACTACACAGGAAAAGGCACTGCGGATTAATCTAAGTAAGTCTATTTATGGTTCGTTTGCCGAAATTGGAGCCGGGCAGGAAGTAGCTGCCAATTTTTTTAAAGTGGGTGGTGCCTCGGGTACCATAGCCAAAACCATGTCGGCCTACGATATGAAATTCAGTGATGCGATTTACGGAGTTTGCGATCGGTATGTGTGTGAGGACAGATTGATCCAAATGCTGGATCATGAGTATTCCTTGTTGCCTGAACGTTTGCCTACCCGGATCAAAGACACCCGATTTTTTTCATTTGCCGATACGGTAGAGGTTTTAAATTTTGAACGCACGAATCAAGGCCATGGTTGGATCGGGCTTCGGTTTCAATTAGCACCCGAAGGTCCTTTTAATGATTGTGTAGTGCATGTAAAAATGCACGACAACGATCCTATTCAGCAACAAATCTCATTGGGTATTTTAGGTGTGAATATGATTTTCGGTTGTATGTTCATGCGCGAACCCGAAGAGATTATTAATTCGCTGCTTGATGGTTTGACTTCCCGTAGGATTGAAGTTGATATGTTTCGTATTAACGGCCCTGACTTCAAACAAGTGGATAATCGATTGATGGCATTGAAGCTGGTGAAGAATGGACTTACCCGCGCTGCCATGTTTGGCCCAGATGGCATGGTTATGCAACCCTCAGAAGCATTGTATAAAAAAAACGTGTTGGTATTGAGGGGTCGCTTCCGGCCAGTTACGCATGTAAATGTTGATATGCTGCTTGCCGCACGTAGGCATTTTAAGCGCGAACCCGATGTTGATAAATCGCGCATGGTGGTGTTAACTGAGTTAACCCTCAATGATCTTAGCTCGGATGGACAAATTGATGAAAAAGATTTTTTGCACAGGGCTGAAATCATTTGCTCGTTAGGGCAAACGGTTATGGTTTCAAACTATTTCGAATACTATCGACTGGTTGACTATCTTTCAAAAATAACGAAAGGGAAAAAAATAGGCCTTGTACTCGGCATCTATGCCTTGCAAAAGATATTCGAAGAAAAAACTTATGATAAAATCAGAGGCGGAATTTTGGAGAGCTTCGCTTCGTTATTCGGCACCAATGTTAAACTTTATATCTATCCATCGCTTCGTTACGGAACGAGTGAATTATTTACGTTAGAAGATTTTGAAAAAGAGTTGCCAGAAAATCTTCGACCTTTGTTTAGGTATTTAATAGCAAATAATAAGTTGGAAGATATTAGAAATGCAAACATTAGTAACTTGAATATCATTTCTGATAATGTATTAGCAATGATTCGAAAAGGCGAGGAAGGTTGGGAGAAATTTGTTCCCACCAAAGTAGCTGAAGCCATTAAAGAAAATGGTTTGTTTGATTATCCTATGGATAAGATTCCTGCCTAATCTCCAGCTACAACTTACCCTCAGCTTTCATTCTTGAGAAATACGATCTCGTTTCGGCTAATACTTTTGGAGCTAATATAAAACCGGAAATCATGGTGGGTAATGCCATCAGCGCGTAAGCGATATCAATAATATTCATAACATCCTGCATGGAAAGAATGGCACCTAAAATAATTGTGCTTAAATAGAAATAGTCATAATACTTGCCTGCCTTTACGCCTGCCACAAAAGACATGGCTTTATTGCCATAGTAACTGTATGAAAACAGCGAAGTGATAGCGAAGAAGAATGCACAAAGTAAAAGTAGAACTTTGCCGGTAACCCCCAGCGAAGATTCAAAAGCCATAGCCGTCATCGTAACTCCATTAGCATCCGTAGTTTGCCAAACTCCTGTAGCTAAAATGGCAAGTGCGGTTAACGTGCAAACTAACAAGGTGTCAATGGCCGGGCTTATCATAGAAACCAATCCTTCTCTTATTGGCTCCGAACTTTTTGAAGCACCTAATGCCATAGGGGCAGTTCCTATTCCTGCTTCATTGGAGAAAGAGGCCCTGCGCACGCCAGCCACAATTAAACCTCCAACTACACCACCCAGCGCAGGTTCGCCATGATAATTATCCGCTGCGAAGGCATCGGAAATTATCATCCATAAATAATGAGGAATGTCTGTGATATGAAGAAACAGAATGGCCAGTACGGAACAAAAGTAAATCACGATCATCAAAGGCACCATTTTACCAGCCCATTTTCCTATGCGTTGAATGCCACCCAAAATTACAATTCCAGCAATAATCATTAAGATAGTACCTATTACAAATTTCATAGTAGGAATTTCAAAACCAACAATTTGAAATGTATCGGCCTTCAGGCTTTCAGAACTTATACCGATATCAATGATAACTTGCGTTAATTGGTTTGCCTGAAAAATGGGAAGGCAACCAACCATTGCACAAAGACAAAATAAAATAGCTAATGGTTGCCACGGTTTTCCTAATGCTTCGCGGATCACATACATGGGACCACCTTGAATGGTTCCTTCAGAATCTTTACCGCGATACATTACAGATAACGTACTGGTAAAATAATTGGTGGACATACCTACGAAGGCAGCTACCCACATCCAAAATAATGCACCTGGCCCGCCAATAGAAATAGCCGCAGCAACGCCAGCAATATTGCCCATACCAACAGTTGACGCAAGAGCGGTTGACAGCGCTTCATAGGCATTGATTTGTCCTGGATCGTTTGGGTTGTTGAACTTGCCTCGTAAAATTGCGATTGCGTGGGTGAAATATTTATACTGAATAAAACGTGAATAAAATAAGAAAAATAATCCACCGAGAATCAGAAGAAATAAAACTGGAGTCCAGACACCGGAAGCGATGTTATTAATTAATTCACCCATCAGAAATCGTTAAATGTAGTTGTCTTTAGTGGCTAAAGTAGGAAATTAATTCCCTTTACCAATTGCTTTTTGATTTAATCGGAACCTATCACTTGTTGGCGGCAAGTGTCCATTGACTTAATTCCCAAAGCATGCGTGCGCCAACATTAGCATCCCATTCATTGTTTGCCTTAGCATCAGGTGCTACTTCGCATAAGTCAAAACCTATTATTCGCTTTCCTGATTTCACGAGTTCTTGAATTAGATAAACGGTTTGTGAAAATTCTAATCCACCAGGAACAGGTGTGCCGGTATTCGGACAAAGTTTTGGATCGAGTGCATCTATATCGAAACTGATATAAACCAGATTGGGAAGTTCTTTAATAATTTCTGCACAGATTGATTTCCAGGTTTCACCTTCATACTGTCGCGCTTTAAGATCGGCATCGTAAAATGTTTTTACCCGACCCATAGAACGATTAATCACCTGCTCTTCTTCATCGCACAAATCGCGAACTCCAACTTGTACTAGTCTTGCAACTGCCGGAAGTTTTAATGCATTGTACATGATGGAACCATGTGAGTAGGTAAATCCTTCAAAAGCTTTTCGCAAATCAGCATGGGCATCGAATTGCAATACACCAAAGCGATCATACTTCTCCGCGAGTGCTCGCATCAAACCAATTGGCGTGCTATGATCGCCTCCTAATAGACCAATCAACTTTCCCTCTTTAAGATATTGGTTACAGATTTTCTTTACATAGATGTTTAAATTTTCAGAAGCTTCATTTATTTTAATGGGTACAATTTTTCCTGATTGCTCATTGCCGGCCTCCAACTGTTGAATATGACTTTTTGCCAGAAATCGTTGCTGATTGTTTTCCTGAAGCAATTCTTCAGAAACGGGCAACATGGTAATGGATGATTTCCAAGCTTCTTTTAGTTGGTGATGATGTAAATCAATTTGAAGCGATGCCTTCATAATAGCTTGTGGTGCCTGAGCAGTACCTTCGCGGCAAGAGACTGTTACTTCCCAGGGCACTGGAACGATAATTAGTTTTGCTTCATCCACAGATACGGGCAGCCCAAACAGATTTCCTTTTTTGCTAACTCCATTTGAATCAAAACCTTCTGTCATAAACCGTATGGTTGTAAAAATAAATCTGGACTTCCTGATTGCGTTATTATTTCTGCCCAATCGCATTCAAAGATAAGAGATCGCAGTTCAGCGGTGTTCATAGCGGCAAAAGATTCTTTTTCGGTTAGATAATTATAGAGTTCTACAATAGTAGGGAAGTGACCAACAATTAGTACACTATTATAATGTGTATCCAGTTGGTTAATCAGTTTTAAAATTGCCATTAAGTTCTCCAAATAGATATCTTCTTGAATTTCAATTTTAGCCAAACCAATATTCAATTGTTCACCAATTAATCTTGCAGTTTTAAGCGCACGTTCTGCTGGGCTGCTGACAATTAAATCCAATTTAATCCCTTTTGCTTTTAGAATTTTTCCAAGCTCATTCGCTTCAGTTTCACCCGTTTGAGAAAGTATTCGGGTTTTATCTTTTTGATTGCGCGCAACTTCTGCTTGCGCATGCCTTACTAAATATAGAATTCGTGTCATTGCGCGTAAAATTTGCGAAGGATAAAAAATTATTTTGACTCAATATTAAAATAGGAGTTAATACCAACCAATTTTTTCGCAAAATGATGGTAATCAATGCAATTACAATTTTTTTGATGCTGACTTTATTCGTTGAAAGACTCATTCAGAATACACGTTTGACCCGCTTCAACTTTGTGTTTTTAAAAATTTACTGATATTTGAAGTCATTCAAAGTAAAATTTAGCTCATGTCCAAGAACTTAGTAATTGTTGAGTCACCCGCCAAAGCGAAGACGATAGAAGGCTATTTAGGTAAGGATTTTAAGGTCTCATCCAGCATGGGTCACATCCGTGATTTAGCTAAAGGAAATGGTGCAATCGACATTGAAAATAATTTTGAACCTACCTACGAAGTATCTCCAGATAAAAAAGAAGTAATAAAGAATTTAAAACTGCTAGCGAAGGATGCCGAAATGGTTTACCTGGCGAGTGACGAGGACCGCGAAGGAGAAGCCATTTCTTGGCACTTAAAAGAAGTACTTGATCTAAAGCATAGCAAAACCAGAAGAATAGTTTTTACGGAGATTACTAAGAATGCAATCTTAAATGCAATTCAGAATCCGCGTGGTATTGATATTGATTTGGTAAATGCCCAACAAGCGAGAAGATTACTTGATCGCTTGGTAGGCTTTGAGTTATCACCCATACTTTGGAAAAAAATTAGTACTGGCCTCTCAGCAGGTCGGGTGCAATCAGTAGCAGTGCGCTTAGTTGTTGAGCGCGAGCGCGATATTGAAAAATTTGAGGCAAAATCTTCCTTTAAAATTTCCGCAATTTTTGATTTAGGAAATGGCAAGCAATTGATTGCCGATCTATCTGAAAAATTTAGCGAAGAGAAAGATGCACTTGCCTTTTTGGAATCTTGTAAAGGAGCAACGTTTTCTATTTCTGATTTAATTAAGAAGCCTGCGAAAAAATCGCCAGCACCACCGTTTACAACATCAACGTTGCAACAAGAGGCTGGTAGAAAATTGAGTTTCTCCGTTTCGCAGACGATGATGGTTGCGCAAAAGTTGTATGAAGCTGGTAAGATCTCATATATGCGTACAGATTCACTCAATCTTTCGGAAGATGCAGTGAAAGGTGCTGTGAATCAAATTCAATCTGCTTACGGAAAAGAGTTTGTTTTCACCCGCAAGTTCAAAACAAAATCGGCCAACGCACAAGAAGCGCACGAAGCAATTCGACCAACGGATTTTTCTTTAATGAATCCGGGTATGGATCGCAATGCGCAACGATTATACGATCTTATCTGGAAGCGAGCCATTGCTTCGCAAATGGCCGATGCCGAATTGGAACGAACAACGGCAACCATTTCGATCTCAACGAATCCAAAAACGCTTAGCGCCACAGGTGAGGTAATTAAGTTTGAAGGTTTTCTGAAGGTATACATGGAGTCGAAAGACGATGATGATGATGATTCGGAAGATGAAGAAAGTGGTAAGGTTTTGCCACCGCTTAATGTTGGGCAGGTTTTAGACTTAGATCAACTTTCAGCTTCACAAACTTTTTCGCGTCACCCGGCTCGTTACACCGAGGCTAGTCTTGTAAAGAAATTAGAAGAGTTGGGCATTGGACGACCGTCCACGTATGCACCAACAATTTCAACTGTGCAAAAGCGCGGCTATGTAGTGAAAGAAAGCAGGGAAGGAGTGGAGCGTCATTATAAAGTTCATGTATTAAAAACGGATGTAATCAAGTCGATTGATAAGACTGAAAATACCGGAGCAGAGAGCAACAAGTTGTTCCCGACAAACACAGCCATGATTGTGAATGATTTTCTGGTTGAACATTTTCCGGATATTACGAACTATTCATTTACGGCTGATATAGAACAAGAGTTTGATGAGATTGCCAGTGGTAAATTGAAATGGCAATCTATGTTGGGAAACTTCTATAAGCCGTTTCACAAGACAGTAGAGAAAACCAATTTGGTTGAACGTTCATCAGTAGCCAACAAGAGCAAAGAATTAGGTGTAGACCCGAAGACGGGCAAGAATGTATATGTGAAGCTTGGGAAGTTTGGCGCCTATGTGCAGCTGGGTGAAAACCCGGATGACAATGGGGGTGAGAAACCAAAGTTTGCGCCTTTGCGTGTTGGCCAGTTTATTGAGAACATTTCGCTCGCGGATGCACTTGAGTTGTTGAAGCTACCGCGTACGTTAGGCGACTTCGAAGAAAAAACTATTGTTGCTAATATTGGTCGCTTCGGGCCATATGTACTTCACGACAAAAAATTTATATCGATCCCGAAAGGAGAAGATCCTTATACGATAACGCATGAGCGGGGCATTGAATTAATTCACGCGAAGCGCGAGCTTGATGCGAATCGATTGATAAAATCTTTTGCCAGTGAAGGAAATACAGAGATAGAAATTTTGAACGGTCGTTTCGGACCTTATATAAAGGCGGGTAAGAAGAATGTGAAAATTCCAAAAGGCAAAGAGCCTTCTGAACTTACGTTGGAAGAATGCATAACGCTCGCAGCCAATGCGCCTGAGAAGAAAGGTCGTTGGGGTCGCTTTGGTGGTGCCAAGAAAAAAGAAGATGCGGATGCGCCTGAACCAGCAAAGAAAGTTGCTAAGAAAGCAGTGAAGAAGGTTGCCAAGAAGGCAGCGAAAAAGGCGGTTAAGAAAAAGACAAAGTAATTTCTGATATTTATATTCAAGAAGAGTATCAATGCTAGGTTGATACTTGATTTTATAATCTTGAATGAACCATCATGAAAAAACTTTTTGTTGCTCTTACGCTACTCATCGCTGCCACAGCTAATTCTCAAACCCTCGAACAATTCATGAGCCACCCGATTGAATCCAATCTGGCGGTGTCGCAGGATGGAAAAAATCTCGCATGGGTTTACAATGATCACGGTAAACGAAATATTCTTGTAAAGACGGGTTCTGATTTACCAAGATTTTTAACCGACTATCAATTAGATGATGGTCAGGAAATTTCGCAATTGGTGTTCTCACCAAATGGAACGAAACTTTTATATGTGCGTGGTAGCGAGCCAAATCGTTATGGTCAAAACGCAAACCCGTCAAGTCTTGCAGAAGGCGCAGAACAAGCAATATATTATAAGGAGTTAACCTCTAAGAGTCCGCCTTCAAAAATTCAAAATGGTAATAGTCCGGTATTCTATAAAGACGGTATTCGATTTTTATTCAGTAAGGGTGGACAGATTTACGAATCCACTATGGATATTAATTACACGCCTAAACTTTTGTTTAGTGTCCGTGGAAGTAATGGTAATCCTGCGTTTTCTCCGGATGGAAATGAAATCCTCTTTACAAGTGATCGCGGTGATCATGGGTTTATAGGAATTTATAATACTATTCGCAGAGTCATTCGTTGGGTGGCTCCTGATGTAAGTAATGATAGTTACCCGGTTTGGGCTCCCGATGGAAAACGAATTGCTTTTATTCGCGTGGCTGGAACCAAAGCGGGTGAGTTAAGCAACCTGACAGGTGGAGTAAAATTTTCTATCTGGATAGCTGATACGGAAACCTTAAAAGCAAAAATGATTTGGAAGTCGCCTGCCGATGATGGTGGATTTTCACAATATGCGACTAACAAAGCTCTTGATTGGACTAGAACCGGGCGCATTTTATTTTTTAGTGAACACAGCGGCTGGAATCATTTGTATTCAATGAACGATGCGGGTGCTGATTTAAAAGACATCACTCCCGGCAACGGTGAAGTAGAAAGTTATACACTCGACCCAACTGCTAAGTTTATTTATTTCGATGGTAATCGCGAAGACATTGATCGTAGGCATCTTTGGAAATCGGATATTACAATTGGTTCGCCAATAGCTGTTACAACAGGTGAAGGAATTGAAATGTATCCAGTGTTTGCAGGTTCACAATTATATGCATTTCGGTCTACTACAAATACCTCAAAACAGTTAGTGCGTGTTGATGAACCAAATAAAGCAACCGTTCCGGCTTATGTTCCAAAGCTTATAACCTTTTCGCCAGCAGTATTTCTTAAACCCGAGCAAGTAATTATGAAAGCGGCTGATGGCACTATGGTGCATGGCCAGTTGTTTATCAATCGTACCACGGCAGGAAAGAAGCCGGGCATTGTGTTTATGCATGGCGGCCCTATTCGTCAAATGTTGCTTGGCTTTCATTACAGTGATTACTATATCAACAGCTATGCATTCAATCAATACCTGGCCAGTCAAGGATACGTGGTGTTGTCAGTCAATTTTCGTTCGGGTATTGGCTATGGTCGCGATTTTCGCAGGGCAAAAAATCAAGGTCCACGTGGTGCCAGCGAATATCAAGATGTTCTTGCTGCAGCAAAACACTTACAATCCTTACCTGAAGTAGATGCAGCTAAGATTGGATTGTGGGGTGGTTCTTACGGTGGCTATCTTACTGCGATGGGTTTATCTAAAAGTCCTGAGATTTTTAAAGCAGGTGTTGATCTGCATGGAGTTCATGATTGGGCATTTCGTGCCCGTGAGTTTTCGCCAGGTGGTAGTTGGGGCATTACTGATAAAGACATGGATGTTGCCTACAAGAGTTCACCAATTTCTGATTTAAGCAAATGGACTGCGCCTGTGCTGCTAGTGCATGGCGATGATGATCGCAATGTGTTGTTTCAACAAACTACTGACCTTGCCGAAAAACTCCGCGATAAAAATGTTGCTGTTGAAGTGTTGGTGCTTCCCGATGAAGTTCATGGCTTCTTGCGCTATGATAGTTGGAAGCGCGTGTTTGAAAGTGCGAAGGATTTCTTTGATCGTAAGCTAAAATAAGTACTAAGGCTAATCCAAAGTTTACATCTATAAACTAGTTGGAGTGTCAACCTTAAGGTTATAGATGTTGTTTGAAAAATAAGAATGAATGGAAAAACAAAACGAAATAAAAATCTTTGAAGATAAACAGGTAAGAACACTTTGGGACGAAGATCAGGAAAAGTGGTACATCTCAATTGTTGATGTAATTGCCGCACTTACAGAAAGTATTGATGCCAATGCCTACTGGCGTAAGTTAAAACAACGATTAAAAGCGGAGGGAAATGAAACCGTGACGAATTGTCACGGTTTGAAAATGTTAGCAGCCGATGGAAAAACGAGGTTAACCGATGTTGCCGATACTGAGCAACTATTTCGACTTATTCAATCCATTCCGTCACCCAAGGCAGAACCCTTTAAACTTTGGCTAGCGCAAGTGGCCTCCGAAAGGCTAGATGAAATGCAAGACCCGGAGTTATCCATCGATCGCGCCTTACAACAATATCTAAATCTGGGTTATTCTGAAAACTGGATTAACCAAAGGCTGAAAAGTATTGAGATCCGAAAAGAGCTTACCAACGAATGGAAGAAACGAGGATTGAAAGAGGGCATTCAGTTTGCCACGCTTACTGATATCATTACCAAAGCATGGTCGGATAAAACCGCGAAAGAATTTAAAACTCTGAAAGGACTAAAGAAGGAAAACCTTCGCGACAACATGACCAATACGGAATTGATTTTGAACATGCTAGCTGAAGCATCAACAAAAGATATTTCGGAGGCCGTAAAACCAAAAACTTTTGGCGCTAGTAAAAAAGTAGCCCAGCAAGGGGTACAATTGCCGGAAATGCACGAAAACAATTGGAAGCCAAAACCGGAAAAAAGGTAGTGAGTTCACTCAATGCTAGAAAGATATTACCCAAGAGATCAACTAAAAAGTTAAGGAAATGAAAAGTAATTTTCCCTCAAAGTCAGAATGCAATAGAGACGTATACGAAGAATTATAAGTAGCCGATACTAAGATGAAAAAACTAGTTGTCCTTACAGGAGCAGGCATGAGTGCCGAGAGTGGTCTTGCCACCTTTCGGGATGCGGGAGGCTTGTGGGAAGGACATCGCGTTGAGGATGTGGCAACGACTGAAGCATGGCAACGAAATCCGGAACTCGTTTTGGAATTTTATAATCAACGCAGAAAGCAAGCGCTTGAAGTAAAACCCAATCGCGGCCACGAAATTTTAGCCGAACTACAACAAAAATTTGAAGTAACAATCATTACACAAAATGTAGATAACCTGCATGAGCGCGCAGGTTCTAAAAATGTCATTCATTTGCATGGAAGTCTATTTGAATCACGAAGCACAGTGATTCCAAAATTAATTTACCCGATTGCAGGATGGCAATTAAACCTGGGAGATACATGTGAACGTGGCTCGCAATTGCGCCCTAACATTGTTTGGTTTGGTGAGATGGTTCCTATGATAGAAGTAGCCGCAAATATTTCCGCTGATGCTAATTTATTTTTAGTGGTTGGTACTTCGCTGGCTGTTTATCCCGCAGCGAGTTTGATTGACTATGTGCCCGATCATGTTAAAAAATATGTGGTAGACCCAAAACGCCCACCGGTGTTGCATGTGCCCAACCTTGAGTTTATTGAGATGGGAGCGAGTAAGGGAATGGAGCGGGTTAAGGAGATTTTGGTTTTCAATTTGGAATAAATATTTTTTCTAAATAAACAACGTGCTTACTCTATTTGTCAGCAACATAATTATAATACTATGTGGTTAATTTTTGCTTTGCTATCGGCTCTGTTTGCAGCGTTGACTGCCATTTTTGCTAAAATTGGAATTAGGAATGTGGATACGGATTTGGCGACAGCTATCCGCACGGTGGTGATATTGGTGTTAGCTTGGGGCATCGCGTTTGTACGCGGTGGAACAAGTACGATAGGCTCACTCACAAAACAGAATTTAATTTTTCTTACCCTTTCCGGTGTCGCAACTGCACTGTCGTGGATCTTCTATTTCAAGGCCTTGCAGTTGGGGAAGGTATCCCAAGTAGCAGCAGTTGATAAATTGAGCGTAGCACTCGCAATCATTTTTTCAATTATTTTTCTTGGCGAATCGTTAACGGTAAAGACGGCTATTGGCGCGATTTGTATAATTATAGGAACCATTGTTATTGCTGTTTGATAACAGACAGCTGCATATAACTTAAGTCATTGCATCTCTGCTTTTCCTATTTCAATTCTTTTAGGTAAGAATCATTCAGTTTTTTCAATTCGATTTGCGCTTTCAAGATCTCGCCCGACAATGATTTAGTGGGTGGCATAGCAACATCGGTAACAGTGCTCAATGATCTTTGATACCAATCGTTCCAGGCGTTTAAGATCTCTTTTTCTTCGTCAATTGACTTTCCTTCTGCAACAGCTGCCTTACTTAACTCAAATTCCTTTTTCAGTCTTATTTTAGCTGAGTTTGTAAGTATTGTTATTAATTCTTGAGCGGTTTTTTCATCTGCATTAATCAAGGTGTATGCACTGACTAGGGCAGCTGTACCAACATTCCTCATCGTTTCTTTAGACACTTTATCGATACGATCATTATCGGTGTGATAAAATTGATCGGTAAAATGCCAGAGCAGCAATCCGGGAATATTAGCCTTTAGAAATGGGGTATGATCGCTGCCCCCTTCAAACGGATTGGTGTTGACTTTCCAATTTGCATAAGCTCCCTGACGCTCATAAACGTAGGTGATAAAATCATTAAGATAGTGTGGCTTCATATCTTTCGCTGTAAGCTTTTGGCCGCCCCATTCTGTATGTTTATCGTCACCACGCGTCCAGATGGCACTTGGATCGGGCATCTTTTCAATCAAGAATGATCCACCCGTAACGGATGTATTTTCTCCTACCATATCCAAACTGATTCCCCAGTTTATTTCAGATGTTCGTTTATCTTTTTCAGTAATGTATCGGTGTGTTGAAATGATTTCATCTCCCCATAAAAAAGTAAGTGTACGCTTTGCTTCAATTTTATTTGAACGCAATAGGTTTGCAGTAATCATGGCCATTTCCAATTGTGTTCCTACACCCGTGGCATTATCATTGGCGCCTGGCTCCTGAATGTGTGCACTAAACACCAGACTCTCTTTTGGTAGAGATGATCCTTTTATATTCGCAACAACAGTTAGTTCTTTTGAAGGATAAATCTTTGTAGTGATGTTTACTTTTACTTTTGTTGGACCTGCTGCAACTGCTTTCTTTAGCTTTTCCTTTGCTTCGAATGAAAGTGCAATTCCCCAAGGTTTATTCTTTCCATCGTATGGCAAGCTTCTAAACTGAATTGATGTTTTATTTTTTTCGGGTTGTAAATAGGCTGGATTGTCATAGGTAATAATTCCTAATGCGCCTGCAGCGCTGGCAACTTTATATAATCGGTAGGAGCTGATCTCACCAAAAACAACTTTACCTTTTACCTCTTTTGTTTTTAGCTCATCTATATTTTCGATGTAAATGATATCTGCCACTATACCTTCTGCTGGTGTGGAGAATGAGTTTAGGAAAACCATATTTCGATTGGAAGATTGGTCTAACAGTTTTTCAGTTGCACCCACAATGGAAAGACTTGCATCTACCGGCTCCCAGGTTGGTTTATCCATTTCGCGTGTTTCAATCCTATACGTTAATCGATCGCTTGCTTTCGCTTTTGATTCCAGCACATAACCTTCTTCTTCCAACTTAGCAACTATGCGATATACACTTTCATTAAAACCGGTATTGCCTGCTACTCGCCAATATTTCTCTACAAAGGCCGTAGTTTCAAATGCTACATCTCCTTTAAATTCAGGGCGCACCAATTCAAAATATTTTTCTGTTGTATTCGTAATAGCTACCCATGCGCTTGATAGTAGGGTAACGCTAAAAATAATTGTCGCTATGATGGATTTGTATTTCATGAAACTGATTTGGTGAAATTATATTTTTCTGAACGGCTTGACTGAATTCTTAATCGTGCTTGTCAAAGACGAGCATCATAAGATTTATGGCGAGCAGCAAACGATCTGATCAAACAAGATTGAATTGAACAAGGTGGGTTGCTCCATGTTTGGCAAATGGCCAGCCTTCGGAATCACAAACAGTTTCGCTTTTGGAATTCGTTCGTTTAAGTTGGCTCTAACATCCTCAAGTTTAACAACGGTATCATGGTCGCCCCAAAAACAAAATACCGGCATCCCTGATAAAGCAATTTGCTTGTGCTCGTTTTCCATGGAAGGACTATTTTTTCTTGTTGAGATTAGCGCTCTTACAAAACCTTTATACTTCATCATGGATTCGTATTTTTTATCCCAGCCAACAAAAGGAGTAGGATCATAGAAATCACCTAACTGACCTTGTGCCATGGAACTGTAATTTTCACTTTTCTTAAAAGCCAAGATTTCATCATCTGCTACCATATCCGGGTATTCATTGTCTGGAGCAATTGTTTCAAAACCTGCAGGATCAACATAAATTAAATTTTGAATTCGCTCGGGATATTGAAAGGCAAATGCACTAATGGTTCGTCCGCCATAGGAAAGGCCCATCAGGTTTACCTTCTTAGTGATTTTAAGCGCATCCAAAAGTTCTTTTAGTTGAGATGTATAGAGCGCTACATCATAAACAGCATCTGGATTATCTGAATATCCGCGACCATACACATCGAACCGCAAAGCTGCATAGCCTCGACTTAAAGCCGCATGGTAAGTTGAATCCCAGATGTAGGAGGGAACCGAAAAGCCATGCACCATTACCAGTATTGTATCGGCATTGGTATTTTCAAATTCATAATACGTATAACCTGCGCTTAGCTTTATAAAATTTCCCGTGTTAATGGTGGTTCTGAAGGCCACATCTTTTGTAACCGTTTCCGGATCTGAAAACTCATCGTTCTTTTGACTTGAGCAACCTAATAGAAGTGCTACCTGAACCAACAGGAGCGAAGCACGAAATAGTTTGAGCACGAAAATTTTGATTTAAGTAGTTGTATGTTCTTTATAATGATTCACCACCTTGATGAAAGCCAATGCGTGGCTTTTCTAATTTTATTTCTTTTATTTCAAATTCCTTCACGTCATCAAAAATCACAATCTCCATTAATTCTGGAGTACGTTCTTCTTTTTTCATAGCAGCTAAGCGCAAGTGTTGATTCTTAACTGATTCACCAACTACTTGCCTTACCGTTCGTGCGTTACCAAAATGGGTATCACGATTGGCGTGTAAATAGGTAAAATAATTTTTTAGATGGGCTTGTGCTGCTGGATCGGGCTGCGCGTCTTCTTTTTTGAATATTGCCATGGCAATAGTATACATTTCTTCGGCTGTATAATCCGGAAACTCAAAGTACTTATCGAATCGCGATCTTAAACCAGGATTCGATGAAATGAATTCCTGCATATTTTCAGTATAACCCGCTACAATAACTCCAAACTTGCCTCTAAAATCTTCCATGCGTTTTAGAATTACCTGAATAGCTTCTGCACCAAAATCGTGTTGCGAGCCTTTTTGATTTGCTAATGAATAGGCTTCATCAATAAATAAAATTCCACCCATGGATTCAGTAACTTTTTCTCCGGTTTTGATAGCGGTCTGTCCTACATACCCAGCCACCAATCCTTCGCGGTCAACTTCTACCAAATGAGCTTTTTCAAGAATGCCCAACCCTTTATATATCTTTGATAGAATGCGAGCCACGGTTGTTTTACCGGTTCCAGGATTGCCCGTAAATACAGTGTGCAATGAAAATTTGCTCAATACATCTTTGCCGCTTTCCTGATAGAATCTTACAAGCTGCACCATTTCATTTACCTCATTCTTAATGTTGGTTAATCCGGTTAACGCATTTAACTCGGCCAGACTTTCATAAAGTATATTATCTAAATTATTATTAGTACCACCCGACTGCGTCTCTTGCTTTACAACTTGACCTGCCCCGCTGTGAACAGTAGCGCTGCCCTCTACAAATGTTTCGCCAATACGAAAAGGAACGGTTGCCAAAAGATTATCCATAAAAACAATTTCCAGGGTGTATGAATCATTGCTCCATCGGCCTGGCGTATCGCCACCCCAACCCGGAAAAATAGTTTGCACCTGGCCAGCCGAGTTTGCAGTTATATAGCTTAAGTATGCATGACTGCCTTTTAGTTGACCGGCATCGTTATAAAAGTTGAAGAATATCTCAGCAAAGTAATCTTTTGGATGTTTGTTCTTGAACTTAAACTCGCACCAAACGAATCGGGTTTCGCGAAGGCTAAATTGTGTTCCATATTTTTTTTCGGATGCGGATGAAGCCTTCGAATCACCTTCAAATAAATTGATTGACTCAATATCAAAATACAGATTCTCACCTTCTTTGCTTGGTCCAACATCTTCAACATAAAACTTAGATTCACCCACTTTTACATCATCGATGTAACCTTCCCACACATAATCACCACGCAGCCAGTAGGCACCAAGTGTAGCATTGCCCCAAGCCTGACGAACGTAAACAATGTTTTCATCTTTCAGAATAGTTCGCTTCAATTCAAGATTACAAAGTTCATTTTTTTGACTGCCTTGAATGAAGAAACATTTTAACCGAAACGAAGCTTCCCAATCTTTTTCGTCAAACAGTTTGTTGAAAAATGAAAACTCAACTCGCATATACGTGGTTTCGTAACGATCGTAAACCTTGCGGTATTTTTTTGTGGCATCAGCCATCCACTCATCAGAAGAATGAACTTTGATGTCGCGGTATTTGTAAGGCAATTGCTTGGAGTTATCTGAATTGTTGGGTGAGTCCATAGTAATACTTTTAGGGCATTTAAATTAGTAAAATAGTTATGATTTTTTAGACAAATTTTAACTATGAGTTGCAATATTTTAGAATTCAGCAACTTACCTTTTCAGTAACTGTTTAAGTGTGGTTTCGATGGTGGCTATTTCTGAAACTCCCGGTTTCAGAATCACACTTTTTGTCTCGTCAGGCTTGATTTTCACAATCAAGCCGCTTGTTTTCATGCGATCTTCAATGTGTATTTCAGATTTGCTCATTGCCTCTTCAAATAGCCTTTGCAGGGTATTGAATTGTTCAGAAGTAATTTTTTCATGGGTTGGTTCGCCACCGCTATAGAAACCGGTAGAACTTTGCTCCGGTTTAACCGGAATGTATTGGATGGAGTCTTTCGTAATTATATAACGATTTGCACTACCATCTGAATATTCATAATGAATTGTGGATTCCATACATGAAGTTAAGATAGCTAAACTAATAATCAATTTAACGGATTTGGTCACGAACGAATGTAGAAAAAAATCTTGATGCAAGAGTAGTATTACGATTTGTAAAGTAGTTAGCTAAAAGCAATTCCAGTTTGCTTCGAAATATCTTTTAAGTCATCGATTACTGCAGGAATTAATGGAACACCTTCTTTTCTGCGGATTACTTCTTCTTCGTGTTCAGGATCGCCCGGAATTAACACCGCCTTCTGACCTTTAACCGGTTTAGTATTTCTAAAAACTTCAATCCACTCATCTATGCGCAGCTTGAATTCAGTAACATCCATGAAACCATCAATCTCCATCGCTCCAAAAAAATGACCGATGCCTTTACCCACGCTACGTGAAGGAATTTCTTGTCGCAATGCAAAAGGTGGCGCGAAAGGTCCCCAGTTTGCGCCACTCAACACACTGGTGAGAATATCGACCATGGCCGAGAGTGCATAGCCTTTATGCCCACCAAGATCACGTTCGGAACCAAGTGGCAGTAATGCGCCACCCTCAATCATATCAGCGGGTTGATCAGTCATATCACCTGCTTTGTTAATGATCCAACCTTTCGGGATTTTTTTTCCTTTGCGTTTGGCAATTTCTATTTTACCATATGCAGCTGCGCTTGTTGCAAGATCAATTACAATTGGCTTGTTCTTTAAACCTGGAAAAGCAATAGAGATTGGGTTTGTGCCCAACATGCGTTCTGCGCCCCACAAAGGCGCTACAAGTTTTGTGGTGTTAGTCATTGACCAGCCGATCATATCTCGCTCAAGCGCCTTGAATGAGTAATAAGAAGCAATACCATAATGATTGGTGTTACACACACTGGCCCAACCCGAACCAAACTGACTTGCCTTGTCGATAGCAATTTGATTGGCTCGTGGACCTACCACCAAACCTAATCCATTGTCACCATCAACTGTACAAACACTTTTTCTTTCCCGAACAATAGTAATGTTTGGTTTGGGATTTATACGGCCCAACTTAAACATATCGAAGTAGGTATGCAGGCGCGCTACACCATGCGAGTCGATGCCCCGCAAGTCGGATAGGCTGAGCACATCGGCTGCCTGTTCGGCATCTGATTTAGGAACTCCAAAATGCAAAAAGACTTTTATGGTAAACTCTTTAAGTCGTTCCGATGGAAATAAGGTAGTTTCATCGAGTTGCATACTAATTAAAGTTCAAATATTTTATCCATTAAGATCCATTTCTCTCCAGGCTTTGCTTGAGGCAATGCTTGTTGATATTTCCACAGCATTTGTTCCCACTCCTGTACTTTAGGATTGCTTGTATCGGCTTGTGATTTCATGAAAAATGAAAAGCTGTCTGTTGTTTCCATAATCATAAATAATCTGTTACCAGTTCTAAAAATCTCCATTTTTTCTATCCCAGATTCGCGAATGCTTATTTCAATTTCAGGCCAGATTTTTTTATGAAGCGCTTCATACTCCGAAATTAATTTAGGATCATCTTTTAAATCGAGCGCGAGGCAGTAACGTTTCATTGCGAAATGGTTTTGTTTGATTTATAGCCACTAATACCAAACCAGGCAATCACGAAAAAGCAAAGTAATGGAATTAGGTACGAGATCTGAATATTTGATTTATCGGATATAAGGCCCATTAAAACTGGAAAGAAGGCCCCACCAGCAACTGCCATTACAACAAGTGATGAACCTAGTTCAGTATCCTCTTTTATATCTTCAATCGCCAGAGAGAAAATTGTTGGAAACATAATTGATTCGAAAAATGGAACAGCAAGTAATGCCCAGATTGCAATTTCAGATTTTGCGAAAACAGCAATCACTAAAAGAATGATACAAACCATTGAATAGATCGACAACAAACGGTTTGCTGGAATGAATCGAGTTAGAAACGTTCCAGCAAAGCGGCCTACCATAAATCCAAACATTGCCACACCTAACCAAATGGCTGCTTCCTTTTCGGGTGTGCCACCTGTAAACTTTGCAAATCGGATAAAGAAACTTGTTACGCAAACCTGTGCACCCACATAAAAGAATTGAGCTACAACGCCCCATTTTAGTTGTGGATGTCTCAAGGCTTTAAAAATACCTGTCTGCTGATTCTTTTTTTCTACCGGAACTTCAGGCATAGTTGTAAAGTAAATCAAAGCGGTTACTGCCAAAACTACTGCGGCAATTATCAGATAAGGAATTTTTATTGCATCAGCTTCCATTTGCAAATATTGATTAAGTTGATCAGCCGACATTTCATTCAATTCTGATTCACTATGTTCAATACCGCTAAGAATCATTTGTCCGCCAAGCAAGGGTGCCAAAAATGCACCCAGGCCGTTAAAGGATTGAGAAAAATTAAGGCGTGTAGTTGCTGTTTCTGGTTTGCCAAGAATAGTTACGTAGGGATTGGCGGCTGTTTCAAGAAAGGTGCAACCTGAGGCTACGATAAACAATGCGCCTAAAAAGAAGATGTAGATGCGGGTGCTTGCAGCAGGTAAAAATAATAGTGCTCCAATAGCATACAGTAAAAGCCCAAAGAGGATTCCCTTTTTATAGCCATATTTTTTCATAAAGAGACCAGCGGGTATCGCCATTATCAAGTAACCAACATAAACGGCTGAATCAATCAATGCTGATTGAAGATCACTAAGTTGACAGGCTTTTTTAAGGTGTGGAATTAGAATGGGTTCAAGGTTATGAACGAAGGCCCATAGAAAAAATAAACTCGTAACCAGAATAAAAGGAATGAGAACTTTTTGATTTGTATTGGTCATCCTGTAAGCTTGAGAATTTAAACTAAGTAACGGTTAACTGATTGCGCGGTCAAGATGTGAGTAACCTCCATCAACAAACACCCATTGACCAGTAGTATGACTGGATCTGTCGGAGAGTAGAAATGCAACAGTATCTGCAATCTCCTCTGATTTGGTAAGTCGGTTTTGAAGTGGAATTTTTTTTGAGATTGATGCCAACTTTGCTTGCGGATCAGGAAATTTTTTCAGCCATGATTCATACAAGGGTGTGGATACCTCTGCTGGTATCACCGCATTGACGCGTATCGAATAGGGGAGTAACTCCACGGCCCACTCGCGGGTTAGCGCAAGTATAGCACCTTTAGCCGCTACATAGCCCGATGTGTTACCTTGGCCAGTAACGGATGTTTTGGAGCCGATATTTACAATGGAACCCCTCCGTTTCTTTAAGTGGGGTAATGCATAGTGTGCCATAAAATAATAATGACCGGCATTGTTGTTCATGGATTGTATAAAACTTTCTGGTGTTCCATTTTCAAGTCCTATACTATCATTTCCGCCAGCATTATTCACCAAGCCATCTATGTGGCCTAACTCCAAAACAATATCATCAATTACTTCTTTGCAGGCTTTAGGAGAAGTGAGATCAGCTTGAAAAAACTTTCCTTTTTGATTGCTATCCGGCAAGGTTTTAATAGCCTCTGGTTTTTTATCAACTATGGCAACTAAGGCACCTTCTTCGGTAAGAATTCTTACAATCTCTTTGCCGATGCCACGAGCCCCGCCAGTGACAATAATTACTTTGTCTTTTAAATGAAGATCCATTTTTAAAGATTGTAAAATCTTATCGCATTTTCACCCATTATCGATTGTTTTTCTATTTCACTAAAAGTTGAAAGATATTGTTCAATAATGCTTAGCTGATCGGGATAGGAACCCGCAACTAAACACACTGGCCAATCCGATCCATACAGTAACCTTCTTGTACCAAAACTTTCAAAAACAGAATCAAGGTAGGGCGTAAAATCTTCATGCTTCCAGGTTTTCCAATTTGCTTCGGTAACCATGCCCGAGAGTTTGCAATACGCATTTGGAAAACATGCAAGTACGGCCATGTGTTTTTCCCATGTTGATTTACCTGCTTTTCCTATTTGTGGCTTAGCCATGTGATCAATAACAAACTTTTGATTTGGAAACTGACTGACAAACCAAATTGCCTCTTCAAGTTGGTGTTCCTTGATCAGGATATCATAAGTGAGATTGAATTTTTCTAAGGCTTTGATCCCACGCAAAAAATCCTTTTGCATCAGAAAGCCTGCAGGCTCGCCTTGAACTACATGACGAACACCTTTCAGTTTTGAATGTTTACTAAAATGGGCAAGGCGATCTTCAACTGAAGTTGAACGGAGATCGACCCAGCCAACTACGCCTTTAATAAATGAATTTTTTCCAGCCCTTTCAATTAAGAAATTAGTTTCGTTTTCCGATTGATCGGCCTGCACGGCTACACAGCCATCAAAGTTGTTTTCAAGAAGAAGTGGCTCAAGGTCTGTGGGATAAAAGTCTTTTTGAATAACACGCATGTCATCCGTAATCCAGCTATCACGCACAGAATTATATTTCCAAAAGTGTTGATGTGAATCGATTTTGGAAATAGCTTTTGACATGTTACTCAACTAAACGGCTACTTGCTTTTGTTCACCAAGGCCTTCGATGCCTAGTTCAATCACATCACCTCTTTTAAGATAGATTGGTGTTTTCATGCCTAAGGCAACACCAGCAGGGGTTCCAGTTGAAATAACATCTCCTGGTAATAAGGTCATAAACTGGCTGATGTAACTTACTAAAAAGGGGACTTCAAAAATCATATCGTCAGTGTTGTTGTCTTGCATCATTTTGCCATTAACTTTTAACCACATGTGCAAGTTGTTGAAGTTGGCCACTTCATCTTTTGTTACCAGGTATGGCCCCATGGGAGCAAACGTATCACAGCTTTTTCCTTTCACCCATTGACCATTTCGCTCCAATTGAAATTCACGTTCCGAGTAATCGTTATGCAAGCAATAGCCGGCAACATAATCCATTGAATTCTTTTCATCCACGTAAGTAGCTTTTTTTCCAATGACTACAGCAAACTCAACTTCCCAATCTGTTTTGGTGCTATTGCGTGGAATCATTAGATTATCATTAGGGCCGCATAAAGCTGTTGTGGATTTAAAGAAAATAATTGGTTCGGGAGGCAATGGCATTTTAGATTCCAATGCATGCTTGGTATAATTAAGGCCAACGCAAATAATTTTAGAAGGCCGTTGAAAACAAGAACCAAGTCGTGTACCCTCTTTAACTAATGAAAGCGAAGCGTGGTTTTGTGCTAGCCATTTGCTTAATCGATTTAATCCATCATTTTCAAAAAACGTCTCGTTATAATCTTCACCAAAAGGCGAAGCATCATATAATTTATTGTCAAGTAAAATGCCGGGTTTCTCTTTTCCGGGTTCGCCAAATCGAAATAGTTTCATTTTGTTTATGTGTTTAGTCTTGTAAATCCGCCATCAATGGGGTAGTCTGTACCGGTAATAAAAGAAGCTTCATCCGAACAAAGGTAAAGTGCTAAAGTTGCAATCTCATCGGGCTTTCCCATTCGTCCAATGGGTTGAGTCTTAGATAATTTTTCGAACATCTCTTTTTCCTTTCCGGGATAATTCTTTTTCAAAAATCCATCTACAAAAGGTGTGTGTACACGACCTGGTGAAATGCAATTGCAACGGATACCCTCTTGCACATAATCTTTTGCAACTGAAAGTGTCATGGAAAGCACAGCGCCTTTAGTCATGGAGTAGGCAAAGCGTTCACTTATTCCAAGTCCGGCTGCTACCGAAGCCAAATTAAGAATTACCCCGCGGTTTTGCTTTCGCATATAAGGTATGGCTCCATACATCGAATTGTAAACTCCCTTAACATTAACCTGATATAATCTATCAAAGTCGGCCTCAAAAGTATTATCTAATTTTCCAATATGCGAAACGCCAGCACTATTTACTAAGATGTCAATTGTATTATAATCTTTTACTATTTGAGCATAAACTTGAATCGTCTCAGCTTGAGAAGCAACATTGCCAGGGTATGCTTTCGCACTATTTTTATTCGCCCTTATTTCTTCCGCTACATTAATTATGGATTCTTCGTTAAGGTCAATTAAACAAGTGGTAGCTCCATGCTTTGCCAATTGTATTGCTATAGCCTTCCCAATTCCACTTCCGCTGCCGGTGACAACTGCAGTTTTTCCGCTAAGGTCAAATATCATGGTACAAGATAACTAGAACTTTATTTTGTCACCTCTTTTTTAAGAAAATCAATCATCTTTTGTGTATCATAGTTGCGGGTGCCGACTTCTTTCATTATAATTTTTCCTTCTTTTGAAATAACGAATGTGGTAGGAATGGAAGGAACCTGAAGTTGTTCGGCAAGAAAGCCGGAGGGCATAAAAACAGGAAACGTATATTCATTTTTTGCTATATAGTCTTTTACTTTGGAAAGCGCCTGATCTTTATCCAGCGAAAGCATAACAAATGAGATCGAATCATTTTTCATTTTTGAATATAATTTCTCAATGCCAGGCATCTCGGCCTTGCAAGGCCCGCACCAAGTTGCCCATAAGTTGATGAATACCACCTTTCCTTTATAATGATCAAACTGAAGTTTATTTCCGTTTAAATCTTTGACTGTAAAGTCATAATTGAACGAATCATCGCGTTCAGGGCTTGACGGATCAACGTTTAATATTCCGGCTTTTAGTACTGCTGAGTGTGCCACCGATGTAATTTCTCCTGCCAAGCCAGTTACTTTTAGCAGGCCAACTATTATTATTGCAGGAAGTGTGAACTTAATTATATCGATGAAAGGCTTCATAAGGGTAAACTTGGCTTGGTTATTGAAAAGTACTTGCTCAAATGTCCTTAATTTTAATAACTTGGAATAATTTATTAAGCAAAATGTATAGGAAAGGTTTTTTAATTGCAGTGTTTTTTATTTTTCAGTGCACATTTTCAATTGCTCAAAAAGTTAAATACAAAGATTTAATTGAGTTGTTGAACGCCAAGCAGTATGAAATTGCCGAACCCTTTCTAAAAAAATACCTGAAGGACAACACCACCAACCCGAGTGCCTACATTTACATGGGTATTATTTTTCAAGAGAATGCAGCTAAAAATGATGTGCTAAAGCAGACGGATGCTTTGCTAACCACCATTGATTCTGCCATTTATTTCTATGAGAAAGCCAGCCCATTACTAACCGAAAAGGAACTAAAGCGAAATGACGAGAATTACCAAATGTATGTGCGAAGAGATCCGCGAACTGCTGAGTTTGTTATCAAACTTTCAGATGTTCAGTTGGATATAGAAACGCGCATTAAAGATTTAAAAGAAAAGAGAGATAAAATAAAGCCATTAAAGCAAAGCTTTGAACAGTCGCAAAAGCACTATGAACAATCACAAATTCTTTTTAAGGAAATTCAGAGTAAATATGCCACTGAAAATGAATTGCTGCTGAGATCGGACGAATCATTAATTGCTGAACTTAATAAGCTTTCTTTGGTTTATGACTCCAGCCAGCGAGATTTTAAAAATTACAAAACAATTTTAAAAGATATTGGTAAAACAGGCTATAATCAGGAGCTATCAATTGGTAAGATAGTTGACTTTAAAAAGGATGTGATAACACCAACCGATTTTATGGTTAATGATGTTAAGGTTTGGGATTATTCAGGTTGGGCACAGCATGCTATTGAAACGATTCAAAAGGAAATTATTCCTTTACGAGATCAATTAATCACTTATGATGTTGGCATTAATAAGCTTCGCGAAAAGCTAAAGAAGGATTCAGTTTCAGTTAGAAATGATTTGGCAAGCCTGGCGGATGATGGATTATATGCTGAACTAAATAAGTTTGACTTAAACTCCATACCAGCCGAGTTATTCAAAATGAAAATTGCTGAATTGGAGTATCACTCTGATCTTATTGCACATCAATCGCTGCGAGATTCTTCGAGTGTGATCGTGAGAATGAATTGCATTCAATCCGAAATGATTTCGCTTCGCAAGCTGGATAGCCTCTCCAACCACTTGTTTGGTCGAAGTTTTGATGCTGAATTGCTAAACTATAACCACTTTGTTACACATGCTTATGGAAAAGTATCGGTGCTAAAAAGTCTTGTTAAAACAACAAGAGAATATGCGCAACGAGAAAAAATTAGGAAGAATGCAGAGTTTGCAAAAGTCAATGAATCTTTAAGGTGGGTAATTGCGACACCTGATTCTATTCCTTTATTTACAGAAGTATCAGATACCCGGTCATTCAAGCCTATCGTTATTGTTAATGATAGTTTTACCATTGGCTTAAAGTATAAAGATTCATTGGCGGTGGGCTATCTATACACAATTACGCCATCACGTATTCCTGATGTGGCTGCTAACTTTCCAATTGATGCACCGAATTTCAAAAGAAGAAGTTTTCCTATTTTAAAAGGCTTGTCTTTAGAAGAAGGTAGTGACGTTTACTTTGCTTTGATTTATTCGCAAACAAAAGTAAAAGAGGGATTTCCCGCTACAATAGCGCGGGTTAATAAAACGGGTGGCTTAGCTTGGTCTATTAATTATAAATTTGAGTTAACCCCTGTTGAATTACTTTACTCTGCGGCTACCCACGAGCTCAGCATTAAAACAACGGGCAGCGATGGAGAAAGCAAAATTATAGTTATAGATCAAAAAGGAAAGAAGCTTCAATAAGCTTAGCTACTTAACTGTATTTGTATAGGGTTTAAGTTCAGTTAGATTTAGTAAATTATTTTTTCGATCAACATCTGCCATCCTTTGCGAAGGATCAATTTCAATAGTTGCAATTTCATTTGTGTCTCGAGGTATAGAAAGTATGTAGGATGGGTTAACCCATGGCCAAACCTCAGCATCTGTGCGTTTAATAGATTGATCTTCCACAGGCTTTTTGCCCATTAGTTCGTTCATGGTAATATAATAGAGTTCTTTGCTACCATCCTTGTAGGTAACTAACAAATCAATGGGCATTGGAAAATCTCCAATTCGTTTTAGTTCAACTAACGTGGTGCCTTCTTTGCTAACTACACTGCCAACGCCATAATCGATGTGCCGGGTGGTTTGAATCCAGTAACGGTAATACCAGTGAAGTTGCAGCCCTGAAGTTTTTTCCATTACTCTTAAAAAGTCATTGGGCTCTGGGTGTTTCATTTTCCAGGTATTATAATAACGCATCATTCCCTTATAAAAATTGTCACTACCGATTAAATACTTTAACTGGTGAAGAAATACAGTGCCCATGCTATAGGCCGCGGTGCTATAGGCCCGGTTTGTATTATAATGATCAGAATGCATGCTGGCAGGCTCTTGCAAACCACTCTTCACCAGACCAAAATAACTTGCGTAATTACCAGAGTGTGTCACCGGTTCATTATAAATGGAGTTAAGCGCTTCTTCACTCGCAAAATCTGTAAAGCCTTCGTCCATCCAGGCATACAAGGCTTCGTTTGAGGCTAATGTCATTTGATACCAACTGTGGGTAACTTCATGTGCCATCACACCATTAAGCCCAGCCTGACTTCCTTCACCCAGGATTAGTGTGCACATAGGATATTCCATACCTCCATCGCCACCTTGAATTACGGAGTAAGTATCAAATGGATATTTACCAAAAGTCTTATTTAAAAATTCGAATACTTTTACAGCTACATCTTCCATTTTTGACCAGGTTTGAGCTGTCTTTTCATTTTTCTGATAGAAGAAGTGTAGCTCAGGGCCATTTGGTACTTGCTTGCGATCATGGGTATACTCGGGGTCGGCTACCCATGCAAAGTCAATTACGTCTTTAGCATTGAAATGCCAGGTAAGATTTCCATTCGGTCTCTTAACAATACTTCCAGGCTTTTCATATCCATAGCCAATAGCTTCCGGATTTTGAAGTTTGCCTGTGCCTCCAATTACAAATTTTGGATCGATAGTAATCTTAACATCAAAGTCGCCCCACACTCCTTGAAATTCTCGTGCAACATATTGATAGGCATGCCAACCTTGAAAATCGTATTCAGCGAGTTTAGGATACCATTGCGTCATAGAATAAGCAATGCCTTCTCGATTGTTCCTGCCTGATCTTCTGATTTGGATAGGCACTTGCGCCTCAAAACTCATTTCAAATGTTGTTTTGGTTTTTGGAAGTATTGCTTTCGCGAGTGTTACTTCTAAAATAGTACCTTCCACTTTATAGGTTGTTGCTTTGCCATCCTGCTTAAGCGAGAGAATGTGTTGATACCCAATTTCATCCGGACTAAGTTTTGAAATGCGATCCATTACTCTTCTGTCAGGATCGGGAAGATTTCGTGAGCGAACATCCATCATGCTTCCGGGTTGAAAAGCATTGAAGTAAAGATGGTAATAAACTTTTGTGAGTGTATCTGGAGAATTATTGTAGTAAACTAATTTCTGATCCCCTTTTAGTTGGTGTGCTTCAGTATTCATCTGAACATTCATAGAATATTCAACGCGTTGCTGCCAGCGATAATCTTGGCAAAATGAGGTTAAGGAAATGAATGAAAGCAAGGCAAGTAGCAATAATCTCTTCATAGATTTGGCTTTAATACTTTGTAAAATATTAAATGCCAAGTAAGATTCAAACCAATTTTATGTAGAGATATTAAAATTTTATTCGTTTGGAGATACTGGCTGATAAGTACCCGGTATTAATTAAATTAATCGCTTCGCCAGGTAGGGCTTTGGGAATGTTGTAGGTGTAGCTAACAATTAACGTCCATTGATGAATGGTGATTGCCACAGGAGCCGTAATCGAATAATTCAGTATTCCAAATTCAGTTTTAGTTTCGTCATAATACAAAGGAAGTCCATTGCGAACGCGATAAATAATTCCGACTAGTGTGTGCGCATACGGAAATGTTTGCGTGATTTGCTCACTACCAAATAAAGCAGAGAATGCCGGGTAAAAGGCAATGCGATCAATCTTACCCCACTTTCTTTTTTGCAAATTTAGCATCACGCTTGGGTTGATGCGATGAGCAACCTTATCCCCAAAATAGAACTGATAATCCAACCGAAACGTTACCAATCCCACATCAAAAAAATTTGACACACCAACATTGTTTTTATATGCGATGTATTCATCTATATTCAACCCTGAATACATATACCGGCTGTACTCAGTAATAAATGACCACCAGGTGGTTGGGCTATTTAAATAACCAATAGAACCAACGGTGAGGTAATAGTTTGGTTCGTATTCTTTACTCCAATAACCAGTTACATCGGCATACAACCCCGACTTGTGATAATAGGAAGCACCCGGTGCCATTCCGAATTGATTGAATCCCAAAGTACGACTTGCAGAAACCACATTGCTATTGTATCCTAATCGAACAATAAGTTGCGATCGGAGAGAAGGCGCGGGTAGATTGATGAGGCTGTCGAGCAGGAATAAAAAATTAGTACTATCACTTCGGTTAAGAAGAGAGTCTAATTCTGCAATGTAAGGATCGGAGTGTAGTAATGCAGAATCACTTTGCTGCCCTTTTAGTAGGGTTAAGCAAAGTGACGATAGAAGGAAGGTTATGAGAATTATTTTTCTATTCACAAACTCCTTTTTAATTCCGCTGTTGTTTAAGTCGTTGATTTCGTTCGCGTATAGTTTCGTTTCGCTGTTGCATGGTTCTGCGTTGCTGAATTTGCTCAAGAATGATTCGCTGAAAATCTCCCTCAGCTTTGCGCAAGTTCAACATTTGTTGTGCAGAAATAACTTTTAGCAAACGATCGGAATAAGTTTTTTCAAGATCCAACTCGCGTTGTTTTAAGGTGAGCCCAAGCTTGACCAACTCCTCCTGTTTGGCAAGGTCGGCATTATTGTCATGCTTAATACTTTTACGAACTTCAACAAATTCCTGGCGTATATCCTTTCGCTTGTCAGAGAACTCCCGGTAAACCGGCCAAAATTTTTCTGCTTGTTCTGGGGTCAATCCGAGCTTCTCTGAAATGTACGCAATGCGAAGGTTTTTAATCTTTTCTTGCACGCTTGGGTCTTGTGTAATTTGAGGATCGGCCTGATCTTGTGCAGTTCCCGCCAAGGCACTTAATAAGAGCATTCCAAATATGATTATTTTTTTCATAGTCAATTAAAAGTTAAGTGTGTCAACACTAAATTCATTCATCAAAATATCTAACTCGTTTCCGTTAATTTCAAAAGTAGCATATACTTTGTCTTCCAATTCTTCTAAGTCAAATTCATTCCAGTCCACCGATTCAGAGAGGTCATCAATCTGCAAGTCGGCATCGTTCAGGTAAGCCATAAGTTGTTCAGTCTGGATGCTTGCTAATTGTTCGTCAAAAGTTTTTTCAGATTGAGACGCGTACCAAAACATACCGATTACTGCAATGGCCGCTATAGGTATGGCATACTTAAGACTTCTAATCCAAAAGATTTGTGCGGACTCGGGTTTAGCCACTCGGGATTGAATAATTCCTGGTAGTTTTTCAAAGTAGCCTTCCGGCACTTCAAAAATGTTCTTTTTGGGGATGTCTTCCAGTTTTTTCATTTGTTTCTAAGACATTTTATGAAGCGAAAGGTTTAATCAAGCGGTTAGATAATCTTCTATTTTTTTTACGGCATGGTGAAAGCTGGCCTTAAGCGCGCCCACACTGGTGCCGGTTATTTTAGAGATGTCTTCATACTGAAGATCATCAAAATATTTCATGTTGAAAACAAGCCGTTGCTTGTCGGGTAACCTAAGTAATGCTTTTTGAAGTTTCTTTTGAATATCCTCACCACTTATGTTCGGTGAACTATCTAATTTGGTTGAGAGCTCTTTGCCAACATCCTCCAGCGGCAGGAAGAACCGTTTTCGTTTCTTGTTTAAGAAAGTAAGACACTCATTAGTTGCTATTCGATAAATCCATGTGAATAGCTGCGAATCTTCACGAAAATTATCAATACTTTTATGGACTTTAATAAATACTTCCTGAGTAAGATCATCGGCATCATCGTGGTCGATTACCATCTTGCGCACATGCCAATACACACGCTGCTGGTAGGCTCTAATCAACAGATTGAACCCATAGCTGCGCGTTTCCTGATTTCTAATTTTAACAAGAAGCTCTTTGTCCTCCAAGGGAAGGTTTTTTTTAAGTACTTATTCTGTTAGACTTTAAAGACAATACAAGGTTTAATAGCCTAATGAAGTTTTTCTATCAGATCCACCAAATGTTCAAATGTCTCTTTGCTATGGGTTGGGAAATTGGCAAAACGCAGTTGCTCCTTCTTCTTATCGCCATAGCCATCACCTGGATAAAAGCCATGACTTTTTAGATGCATTGTGATTGCTTCGGTATGCATTCCGGTTTGAGCAACGATTACCGTTTGCGATCGCAACTTTGAATCGCTTACAAAGGGGTCAACTAGTTTATGTTGTGTTAGAGTTTGGTATAAAAGAGCGGCTTTGTATTCTGTTTCCTTTCGAATCAATTGAATACCTCTTCGCAGAAAGTCTTCAACAACTTTGCCTAGCAAGTAGATGCTGAGCACATTAGGGGTTTCTGGGGTTTGATTTTTCTTTGCGTTGGCAAGTAGCGTGGGTAGGTTATGATAGGTGCCAATTGAAATTCCTTTTGAAAGCAAAGATTCAGCCTTAGCAATGCAACGATCATTTACAACCCAAACGCCAAGACCAGCAGGCAACCCAAATCCTTTTTGAACGGAGAAGAATAATGAATCGATTTTTGTAAAATCAAACTGTGGATAGGGTAGGGATGACACAGCATCAATAACGATTAAAGCTTCTGGGTGTTTGTCTCTGAATTGATTTATAAAATCCATGGTGAGCATCACACCAGTGCTAGTTTCATTGTGTGTAAGCGCAATGAGTTCAGTTGGTTCAACTTTGAAATCGGTAAAGCCATCACCTAGCGAGGCTTCAATTTTCAAATTCTTTTTTCCGAGCTGACCTGCAATTTCATGGAATCGTTTAGAGAATGCACCGTTAACAAAGTGTAACGATTGGGCCTCAACAAGATTTTGAATTACGCGTTCCCAAATTTCAGTTGCTGATCCAGTAAAAAAAATATGAAAATCGGAGGGGATTTCAAGAAGCTCCTTTAATCCATTGGTTGTCGCTTTAGAAACTTTCTCAAACTCTTTACTGCGGTGGGATAGAGAAGGCACGCCATCGCGAAAAGCCTGACGTACATGATTTTCAACTGTAAAGTAAAGTTGAGATGGACCAGGTGTGAAGTTGATCATAAATATTTTTTTACTTCTTATTTGCCACTAAGTCACTATTTCTATTTTATTCTTTAAGGTCTATAGCGGCTTAGTGACTTTGTGGCAGCCACTAAAGCAATACAAAGTAACCGCAAAGACCCGGACACTCAAAACAAATAGACATACGGTTACAAAAAAATTATAAAATAATCAATGCAACAATCACTCTGTGTTTTTGTATTTTTGAAGTGTTAAATCCACTTGGGTTTGGGACACGTTTGCTGAACCTAACATTTATACAATACCGAGTCAAGTTCTTGGACAAAATCAGGCTTCACCCGCGCTCGCGTGGGCCTCGCCCAAAAAGCAGGATAACAGTAGAAGGTTGCGATCAATGGACAACTCAAAACTTGTCTTTTCTGAGGTTCAGAAACACCTCTCCAAATCCAGTGGGTTTTTCTTTTTTATAAAATGGCTATTATTCTCGCGACTTAAAAATAAACGCATGAAGCCAGTTTTAATTTTTCTTCTAAGTTTTATTTCCATTTCTTCTTTTGCACAAGATGCCGGACAAGATTTGTTAGCTTTTGAGCGAAGTATTGAGCAAGCCGTAGTTGCTGCCGATATATCATTCTTGGAAAAGGCTTATGCAGATGATTTCAGATTTAAGCATGGAACAGGGTTAGTTGATTCGAAAGAGAGTTGGCTGAAAGATGTAGGCAAGAATAAAGGAAAATTCGTATCACGAAAAATAGATTCGGTTGAAGTTGAGATCCATGGCGATATCGCAATTACTAATGGAACACTTATCGTAACGAGAACAGATCGCTCTTATACACTGCAGTACGTTCGTGTCTATCGCAAAAAAGGAAAGCAGTGGGAGCTATTCATGCACCGAACTGTGTACGAAGTTCATAATTAAATTTAAAATACTTGAAATCCATAGTGTTTTAAGTATTCAATCTTTCTGATCAACTCTGACGGATGTAAATGAACGTATAACTGTATGCTTCGCTTATTGATTTTAGCATACAAACTCGAAGAGTTCATAAGCGCCTTCTCCTTTTCAATCTTATCAATTCTTTTTGATTCAATTTTTTCAATTGTGGTCTTAGTCCAAAAAGGAAAATGATTGCGTATTGTTAATTGGTTGTTTATTAAATCAATCTTGTAAGAGATGAAAAAAATAAAATTCAATCCAAAAATTAATAAGATATTTAATATCGCCCCAATAGCTCTTACTAGCTTGCCCTGTGCGGCAATATCGCTTGCTATTAATGAAGTTATTAATTTGAATATTGTGCCTGTGATTAAAAGTGACATTGTTACCCAAATCGATCCAGTAATAATTGATAATCCAGGTTTATGTTTCTCTGTTATTATTATTCCTTCACTTTCGAACATAAATAAGTGAATCTAATTTAAAAACTTAGTATTATCAATACAGCACCCGGAACTTAATCGTATTATCAATATTCCGAAGTTCCTTGATCACATCCTTATTGTATTCCTTATCTATATCAGTAATCACATAACCAATGCTCTCATTGGTTTTAAGGTACTGACCAACAATGTTAATATCATTATTTGCAAGTATCTGATTGATCTTGGCAAGAATACCCGGCACGTTGGTGTGAATGTGAATCAAGCGATGTGCATTTTCTAATATTGGCAAAGTAAGGTTTGGAAAGTTTACACTGATACTTGTGCCACCAGTATTAATGTAATCCAGGAATTTCGCACTAACAAAATTGGCAATGTTCTCTTGTGCTTCCAACGTGCTACCTCCAATGTGCGGAGTAAGTATGGTGTTGCGCATTCCACGAAGTTCGGATACAAACTCTTCGTTATTACTTTTTGGTTCGTGCGGAAATACGTCAACGGCACAACCAGCTACTTTTCCATTTTCAATATTTTTTTTCAAGGCAGCGATATCAACAATGTGACCTCGACTGAGATTGAGGAAAATGACACCTTTTTTCATCATGTCAAATTCCTTCTCTCCAATAATGTTTGCATTTTCTTTACGGCCATCCACATGCAAGGAAATTATATCTACTTGCTCGAATAGTTCTTTTAACGATTTGCATTTAGTTGCATTTCCCATGGCCAGTCTTTCTTCCCGGTCGTAGTAAAATACATTGAGTCCTATTGCTTCGGCTACAACTGAAAGTTGCGAGCCGATATTTCCGTAGCCAACAATACCTAATTTTTTACCACGAATCTCAAAACTTCCGGATGCAGATTTATCCCATTTGCCTTCATGCATCTTAGCAGATTTATCGGGTAAATTGCGGATGAGCATAATGATTTCACCAATTACCAATTCAACAACAGATCGGGTGTTACTGTAAGGGGCATTAAACACGGCAATACCACGTTTGGTCGCTTCCTTTAAATCAATTTGATTGGTGCCAATGCAGAATGCCCCGATAGTCATTAGTCGATTAGCGTTTGCCATCACCTTTGCTGTTACTGTTGTTTTGGATCGAATTCCCAAAACAGAAACGTTCTTTATTTTTTCGCAGAGTTCGTCTTCATCTAAACCAGCTGGATAAACTTCTACATTAAATCCTTCGGCCTTAAAGGCGTCAACAGCAAATGGATGAACATTTTCCAATAACAGAACATTGATTCGGTTTTTTGGATAAGAGATTGCGGTATTCAATTTATTTAGGTATAAAAATTCATCCAAACTTGGAGCAATATGATCAGCTTTAGTTAATACTTTTTCGCGTTCAACATTTTCGGTGAAGGCGAAAAACTTATTGGCAAGGCCGGCATGCTTAATTTCATAGTCCGTATAACCATCGCCCACCACATACACATCGCCAGATAAATTCAAACGCTTAAGTTGTTCAACTTTTCCATTGTTCTGCGAAAGCGGATTTTCTTTATCAAAACCCGTTACATTTCCCTGCGCATCAAAATGAAAACGGTTTGCAAAAATGTTTTCGGGTTTAATGCCAAACTCTGTAACAATGGGATCGATAAATGCATGAAACCCGTTAGAGATTATATAAATGTAATCCGCATAGGTATGAAAGAACTCCCGGTTGCGCTTAAACGATTCGGAAACTAAATCCCTTAAAACAACTATCAATTGCTCCAAATGTCTTTTGTTGGGAGATAGAATTGCTATTCTTTTTTCCAGTGATTCCCGAAACGAAATTGAACCATCCATGCCCTGATTGGTGATTAAAAAAATCTCGTTCTTCAACTTTTCAACTTCTGGATGATCTCTCAACGAGATTTCAGCTAAGGCATCAAAGGCTTCTACTTTAGTAAATGTGCTGTCGAAATCGATTACGAAATAACGATTGGGCTTCATGGGTAGTTTTAACAATCTCAAAAGTAAAACTAAAAGTCCACAGTGTTGTAGCTTATCACTATAAGTATCTATTGAAATAAATTAACAGATGTTAGGCTGAGATTAAAGAATCAATCTCATTATATGCGCTGATGTAGGGCACATGTGTGAGAACTCGCTCGATGCCTGAATCTCGATAGGAACATCATCCCGTTTCAATTCCTGAAAGCCCAGCTTCTGAAAAAAATAAAAGGCAGTTTCAGTAAGCAGGTAAACTTCTTTCATAGAAAGATCTTTCGCTTTTTGTAGTAAGTCACTTACAATTTTTTTTCCTACCTGCTGGCCGCGCAATCCCTGACTTACAGCCAGCGATCGCAGCAATGCTTTGTCTTTATATATTTCAAGTCCGCCCGAGCCAACCAGATTTTCATCCGTATTATAGTAGGTTAGGTACACGCTGCTTTCAAGATGTATGTCGTCTGCCGGCAATTGATTCGATCTTAAGAAGGCCTGCAATGCTTCTAATTCTTTGGCGGTTTTAATTTGCTGTTGAACCACAAATTCTTTCATGTGGCAAATATTAAAACCTTGTGTTGAAAGTTAAAGTGGATGTGACTTTTATTGCAATTAACAACAATCTGAATCTGGACCACAACAAGCAGCCTTTTGTTCAAGATGAGTATAAGATTTGTTCGATTGCAATGCTTCTGGTTTTTTTGCGTAAACAGTGATGCTGAAAATTCCAAGATCACCCTTAGCAAGGGAGCTCATCTCATTTTTATTCAAGTATTCAGTAAGTATTTCAGTTGGAATGATAATCCGTTTTTCTTTTTGAATTTGAAGATTAACAAAGCCTGCTTTTTCAATCGTTGCCAGGTATTCTGACTTTTGAATTGCACCTGAGATACACCCAGCATACATCTCAGCGTTTTTTTGAAGGCCTTCTGGCAAATTGCCAACTAACACAATATCCGAAATGCTAAAGTGTCCTCCCGGTTTCAATACCCGAAATGTTTCAGTAAACGCTTTCAATTTATCAGGCACCAGGTTCATCACACAATTGCTAACCACCACATCGGCAACCGAATTACTAATCGGTAATTTTTCAATATCGCCATAGCGAAATTCTACATTGTGATAGCCGAGCTTCTCTGCATTGATGCGAGCTTTTTCGATCATAGCTTCAGTAAAGTCAACACCAATTACTTTACCAGTTTCGCCTGTAACAGATCGTGCTATAAAGGCATCGTTGCCTGCGCCTGAGCCCAAGTCAATAACCACATCGCCAAACTTTATATTTGCAAATTCGGTAGGTAACCCACAGCCTAATCCTAAATCTGCTTCAGCGGTATATCCTTTAAGGTTTGAATAATCCTCGGCCATGAGAGCTTCATCAATGGTAGAACAACCACACGTGCTGCCACAACAGCTGGTTTCATTTTGGTTTTTGGTTTGTGCTGCTATTTCACTGTACTTATCTTTTACCAGTTGCTTTAGATCTTCTGAATTTTTCATGATAGTTAGATTTTAATTATCGTAATATTGCGATTAATGAGTTCAATTTTTTTTAACAACAATCTTCATGTATTCCCTGAAGAAGATCGCCCAATGCTTTTTTTGCTTTGATTAAAGACTTTGAATCGATACAATAACAAACAGAAGGACCATCGATCTCGCCTTTGATTAAACCGGCTTGCTTTAGCTCCTTCAAATGTTGCGATACGGTAGATTGCGAGAGGGGAAGTTCGTCAACGATATCTCCACACACACACGATTTTTTTTCTGCCAGATATTGTAGAATAGCAATGCGCGCAGGATGACCTAACGCTTTAGCCAAAGCGGCAATCTCATTTTGGGTTTTGGTGTATTCCTCGGTTTTTGAAAGTCCCATAGTATATCAATCGTAATATTACGATTAAAGTTTCAATTCTTTTATTATTATTTTCCAAACGGTATGCGTTTCAATGCAAGTTGACCATTGCTTATTACTAACAAAGCATCTTGTAAATGTCTGATTTCTTCTAACGGGTTTCCTGGAATTAAAACTAAATCCGCATCATAGCCAATTTCAATTCGCCCAGTGGTTTTATCAACGCCTAAAAGTTCGGCTGCAATTACGGTGGCTGATTGGATGGCTTCGAAATTAGTCATACCCATCCGGGTGAAGTGGGCGCACTCCAGAGAAATGCGACTGGTAGTTTGGGCTGTGTAACCGTTATCGGCCCCGGTAACAATTTTAACACCCAGTTGATGTGCCTTCTTGAATACTGTTTCGGCCTGAGGCATCATAAACTTGCCTCGCAGTTGCAACACAGGTCCATCATAGTCGCCACCAGGCTGCGTAAGATCTTCGAGTGTAATAAAAGTAGGAACCAGATAGGTGCCTTTTGATTTCATAAGTTGAAGTGTTTCGTCACTAAGAAATGTTCCATGTTCAATACTTTTAGCGCCAGCCAATACTGCTGCGCGGGCACCTTCATCGCCATGAGCATGAATCATTGCCGGAACATTAAACTTGGCTGCCTCTTGCACAATAACACGAATCTGTTGTTCTGTGTAAACTTGTTCGCGTGGATCAGTATCCGGCCTGCCAGCTCGCTCTGTGCCTCGTGTCTTAATCACTTTCGCACCCCGATCAATATTTACACTTACCAAAAGTTTAAGTGCCTCGTCAGTAGTTACTCCATTGATAAGCGGTGCAAGTCTCAGATCTGCCAAAACGGTTTCTTCTAAATTTGGACTTACATAAACGCCAGCCGGAATAACATCTGGCCCGGCAATTCTTCCGCTTTGCGCGAGGTTCATTAAAGCAACGTCTTGATAAGCAGAAACCCCAGCTGATCGCACCGTAGTTACGCCAGTTTCGAGTGCGCGTTTTGCCGAGGCAAGGTTGTCTAAATGCGTGTGTGAATCGATCATCCCAGGCATCAGGTAATAATTTTGGCAATCAATAACTTCATACCCTACAGGTATAGTTAAATCTGCGGCACCAATTTTTTCAATCTTTCCATTCTTTATGAGTAGCGTTTTGTTTATATGAATTTTATTTTCAAATCCATTAAAAATATTTACGTGAACCAATGCTCGGTTTTTTGGTTGAGCTTGTATCGTGATTGAAAAACAAAGCAAAGAAAGTATTAGTAGTTTCATCTGTTAATGATTTTAGTTGTCTCTTAACTATCTGCCTATGGGCAGAGGGATTTTGCCAAATTACGTTGAAGTATTCTTAAATTTAAGAAATTTTAAGTGACCTTATACATTGAAAATTTAAACTCTGATTATGATTGCCTCAAAAGGATATGCCGTTCAAAATTCAAAAACACCTTTAGCACCCTTCAGTTTTAATCGCAGAGAATTAGGCTCTCATGATGTGCTGATTGCCATTCAGTTTTGTGGTGTTTGTCATTCGGATTTGCACCAGATACGTGATGAGTGGGGTGGGGCAATTTACCCGATGGTGCCGGGCCATGAAATTGTTGGTAAGATTTCAAAAGTAGGCGCGGCTGTTAAAAAGTTTAAAGTTGGCGACTTGGCCGGTGTCGGTTGCTTCGTTGATTCCTGCCGCACGTGTTCTAGTTGTAAGGCTGGTATTGAGCAGTATTGTGAGAATGGAATGACTGGCACCTATAATAGTTATGAGAAGGATGGTAAAACCATAGCACAAGGTGGTTATTCAAATTTCATTGTTGTAGATGAAAATTATACACTGAGTATCTCTGATAAACTTCCCTTAAGTGCAGTTGCACCGTTACTTTGCGCTGGCATAACAACCTACTCACCCTTAATACATTGGAAGGTGAGAGCCGGGCAGAAAGTGGCTATTGTTGGACTGGGTGGTTTAGGGCATATGGGTGTGAAACTGGCTGTATCTCTAGGCGCTGATGTTACTGTGCTAAGTACCTCTGCCAGCAAAGAAAAGGATGCACTTGCTTTAGGAGCTCATCATTTTTTGGTTACCACGGATAAAGCTGCCGTTAAAAAAGTGCGTAATCATTTTGACTTTATTTTAGACACAGTTTCCGGGAAACACGATCTTGATCTATACCTTGGCATGGTTAAACTAGATGGCGCACTGGTTATGGTTGGGCTTCCGCCCGAAGCGCTGCCGGTAGATGCCTTTAGTCTTATTCCAAAAAGAAAAACATTGGCAGGGTCTATGATTGGCGGTATCCGCGAAACCCAGGAGATGTTAGATTACTGTGCTGAGAATAACATTGTATCAGACATTGAACTAATTGCAATTAAAGATATTGAGGCGGCCTATATACGCATGGTGAAGGGTGATGTGCGCTATCGCTTTGTAATTGATATGACCACACTTTAGTGCAAAATTTTTAGCGCAAGCTGACTATTATTATATGGATAAAATTGAGGTCGACACTATTTGATGCTATCAATTTTTGCGCGTCTGGCTTTTATTTTTTCTACTTTTTCTTTACTCACGCCAAAAACTTTTCCATTTTCAGCATCAGTCATAAATTTGTCAATGTACCCTTGGCTTAACTCAGAATTGTCGTGATATTTTTCTCTAAGTTTATCTAGGCGGGTATGGAGATATCTCTTAACAGTAGTATAAGCAGGATCGTTATATACATTTTTTAATTCAAATGGATCCTTTTTGCGATCAATCAATTCCCATTGATCTTCTACATAATAGTAGTGGATTAGTTTATAGTCTTTGGTAACGATAGCGTAGTGCCTGTTAACCATGTGTTCTGCTGGGTATTCATAGTAATGGTAGTACACAGCATCTCGTGTCCATTTTTGGGTTTGCCCTTTCAATAGAGGAACAAGGCTTTCTCCTTGCATATCAGATGGTGCAGGTATGCCGGCTGCATCAAGAAAAGTCTGCGCGAAATCCAGATTTTGAACAAGCTCATCCGAACGACTTCCTGGTTTTGTAGTTCCCGGCCACGCAACAATTAAGGGGGTTTTGAAAGATTGATCATAGATAAATCGTTTATCAAACCACCCATGTTCGCCCAAATAAAATCCTTGGTCTGAGGTATAAACAATAATGGTATTCTTCAACAGTTTATTCGCCTCAAGATAATCAAGCAGTCTTCCAACATTTTCATCCACGGCTTTGATGGTGCCCAAATAATCCTGCATGTAGCGCTGATATTTCCAACTCATCTTTTCTTTATCAGTCATGGTTGGATATTTCTTTTTTAACTCTTCATTCATTTTGGTGTATGCGTTTCGGAAGTTTTCGGCTTGAGCCGGATTGAAACGACTTGTTTCGTATTTGTACCGTAGTTTGTCAAATCCAATTTCAGGAATGCCAAGTTCATCCATTACTTCTGGGAAAACCTTATTATCACCCGCCCAGGCCATGTGGTGAAGTATATTCATTTCTGCCTCTGTAACGGGCGAAGTTCTGCCTGAATAATCATCAAAAAGAGTTTTAGGTTCAGGAAAGACTTTATGAGTAAATTCTTCTAAATGACGTTCGGCCATCAACCATGAACGATGGGGAGCTTTATGCAAATACATTAGCAGAAATGGCTTATCTTTTTTCCTTTCATTTTTAAGCCAATCCAATGTCATATCGGTGATGATGTCGGTGACGTAACCCTCTAACTTAATATTACCTTCATTTTTTGTAATGAATTCAGGATTATAATAAACGCCTTGATCAGGTAGAATTTTAAACTGATCAAATCCTTTGGGGTTATTGCCAAAGTGAAGTTTCCCAAACATGGCTGTTTGGTAGCCCGACTTTTGAAGAATTTGAGGAAACGTGATGTTGGTTGTATCAAACGGGAAATGATTATCTATTTTTCCATTTATGTGAGAATGCTTACCCGTTAAAATTGTAGCTCTGGATGGAGCACAGATTGAATTGGTGACACTTGCCTGAGTAAACAGCATGCCCATTTTTGCAATCCGGTCAATATTTGGGGTTTCAATTAAACGATTATCATACGCTGAAATAGCCTGGTACGCATGGTCGTCAGACATTATGAAAATGATATTTGGCGCATCGTTTTTTTTTGATTGACCAAAAGCAAAATTTATAAGCAGGAATAAAAACGAACTTATGAGTAGAGTTTTTTTCATCATAACAGTTGCCTTAGGTTCGATAGAAATAGATATGCTTAGCTCAAAGCAAGATAGTAAAAATCAACAGCTTATGTTGCTTCAGGTAAATAGCATAAATAGCAACAAATACTATTTATTTAAGCGAAAAATAGTTCTAAGAATTCAAGTATAGAAGGTAGTGTAAAATCAATGTAGTATTAAACACTTAACTGTTTCTAGTTAGCAATTAGATAGGTAATGCTGCCCGCATTTATTTTCTCTTCATTACTTTTTCAGCGGCAGCAACAATATTCTCAGAACTTAATCCATACTTTTTCAATAGTTGCGTAGGCGTGCCGCTTTCGCCAAATGAGTCGTTTACAGCAACCATCTCAAGTGGGGCAGGATTGAATCTTGAGAGAACCTGCGCAACACTGTCGCCAAGTCCACCATTGATTTGATGTTCCTCGCAGGTAACTGCGCACCCCGTTTTATTAACAGAAGCAAGTATTGCCTCAACATCCAAAGGTTTGATCGTATGAATATTTATAACTTCTGCAGAGATTCCTTTTTCAGCTAACATAGCTTCGGCTTCAATAGCCAGCCAAACCATGTGCCCGGTAGCAAAAATAGACACCTGAGTACCCTCAATCATTTTGTCAGCTTTGCCAATTACAAAAGACCTATCGGCTGTAAATATTGGCCAGCTTGGGCGACCAAATCGCAAATATGTTGGTCCTTCATGCGAACCCAACGCGATAGTGGCAGCCTTGGTTTGGTTGTGATCGCACGGCACAATTACCGTCATGCCGGGTAGCATTTTCATCATTCCAATGTCCTCAAGTATCTGATGTGTAGCGCCATCCTCACCAAGAGTTAAACCTGCATGGGAAGCACAGATCTTAACATTCTTACCGGAGTAAGCGATTGATTGGCGTATTTGATCATACACACGCCCCGTAGAAAAGTTGGCAAATGTTCCCGTGAAAGGAATCTTTCCACTAATAGACATACCGGCAGCAAGACCCATCATATTGGCTTCGGCTATACCTACTTGAAAGAAGCGTTCTGGGAAGTCTTTCTTGAAGGCATCCATCTTGAGCGATCCCGTAAGGTCAGCACAAAGGGCAACCACATTTGAGTTTGATTTTCCTAATTCGTGAAGCCCTTCTCCAAAGCCGGAACGGGTATCTTTTTTCTCGGTAAATGTGTACTTAGTCATGTCTTAAAATTACACTGCAAGTTTATGCATTCCCGTGTGAACTTCCTTGCCGGCTGTTAAGGATTTGTTAAAGAATTGAGTAAGTCATCAATAAAGTTGAAGGCTTCGTATAAGAGTTAAATTACTTGTATGAGCAAGACTGACCGAAAGCTTTTGATCTGGTTTCTATTATTTCTAGCGTTGTCGATTGTGCCTTGGTTTGTATAAAAAAAGCAGCCTTCCTTGCGGAAAACTGCTCTCAGTGATTCAAGTTAATTTTCTTACTTCATCTGACCATATTTTTTTGAATAACGCTCATACAATTCTTCCTGATTGCCAGGGAGGGTTACCAACTTTCCGCTGATAAATGCGTGTGATAAAACATTGGTTCTGTAATCCAGCGCATCACCAACAGAAACAAACAAGGTAGCATCTTTTCCAACTTCTAATGTACCTACGCGACTATCAACGCCTAGGGCTTTCGCAGTATTTGAAGTAATTGTTTTCAACGCTTCCTCTTTATCCATTCCGTAAGCTGCAGCTGTGCCTGCATAGAAGGCAAGATTTCGACCTCCATGCAATGAACCTTCATCATAAATGGAAACAACAACACCAGCTTGTGTAAGCAAGTGCGGAAGTTTATATGGCAAGTCAACATCATCATCATTTCTATCAGGCAGGCTGTGTGTGGCAGGCACCATTACCGGGATTTTATTTTCTTTCAAGAAATCTGTAACCCATAAGGCACCTGATCCGCCAACGATGGTAATGCGTTTTATACCGGCCCGCTGCGCAGCGCGCGCTGATTCAACAATCTCTTTTGGATTATTAGCATGGATTAACAAGGTCTTCTTACCATCAAATAACCCCTGCATAGCTTCCAACTTTAGGTTTGCTTCCTTGTTTGTTTGTTTGCCATACGAAGTTGCATCCGCAAAGAAGTTTTCAATGCCTGCTACTTCCTTTTCATAATCTTTGTTTGTCGATTCTGAAAAGGTGAAAGTGTTAAAATCAAATTGGCGTCTTGTAATAGCGGGCCAATTCATGTGAATGCCAATATCGGCTGAGTGCAGCGCGTCTTCCCAATTCCAACCTTCCATCTCCATTAAAGACGAACTTCCGGAAATAGTTCCACCTGTTGGGGTAGATTCTGCTAGAAGTACACCGTTAAATCTAAATGTTGGAATGTATTCCGAATCGGCATTATAAGAAATGACCGACCGCACGTTTGGATTCATGTCACCATGCTCCTCACTATCGGTCATAGCGCGAATTGCACTAACTTCTTCGAGGCCAACCTTTGAAACGGGTAAGATAAAACCTGGATACACGTGCTTTCCTGAGATGTCGATTACATCATAACCGGATAGATCCATTTTTACCGTTGTTGCATCTGCTACATTGGTAAGCTTTCCTTTGTTGAATGTGATTAGTGAATTCTGAATTACCTGGCCGTTGCCGATGTGTGCTACGCCACCGGTAAGTGCAATTGGCTTTGATTGCGGTGGCGCTGGTACGGGCTTCTGTGCCCAGGCAAGTTGTACCATAAGCAGCAGAGCCGCGAGTTGTATGTAGATTAACTTTTTCATATCTCTTAATTTTTTATTTTAATCTTCATTCAACGTTTCAAAACCTAACACATCATCGCAATGAAAGTCAAGCTGGCTGTGACCTTCGCCACGTTGTGTAGGCATGCCAGACTTCTTAGCATTTTTCATCTTTTGAATCAAGCGAGCCCGATCTGCTGAAAGTTCTTTGTTATTTAGTTCGTCTTTCTCAACATCAAAATAAACTTTTCCATCGATGATGGTTTTCAATGGCTTGGCATACACCGAAAGGGGATGATCATTCCAAAGAACAACATCGGCCGACTTGCCAGCTTTAATACTTCCCATTTGATTATCTAGGTGAAGCATCTTGGCAGGATTAAGCGTAACCATTTTCCAAGCATCTTCTTCCGACATACCTGCATATTTTACAGACTTTGCAGCCTCTTGATTTAATCTGCGGCCCATTTCGGCATCATCGGAGTTGATGGCCGTTACTATACCAGCGCGCTGCATAATAGCGGCATTGTAAGGAATGGCATAGCGCACTTCCCACTTGTAATTCCACCAATCAGCAAATGTAGAAGCGGCAGCTCCATGTGCAACCATTTTATCTGCAACCTTATAACCTTCCAAAATGTGTGTAAACGTATTTATTCTGAAGTTGAATTGTTCAGCTACTTTCATCAACATATTAATTTCAGATTGCACGTAGGAGTGGCATGTGATGAATCTTTTCTTGTTAATAATTTCAACCATTGTTTCATCAACTAAATCCCTGCGTGGCTTTACAGCTAAAGGTTTTTCTTTTGATGATAGTCCATTGTATGCGTTCCATTTCTTTTCATACTCGCGGGCGTTGGTAAAGGCATCAACATAAACTTGCTCAACACCCATTCTGGTTTGAGGGAATCGGATTGAACTTGAGTTGCTGCTTCGCTTAACATTTTCACCCAATGCAAATTTGATAAATCCGTCAGCTCCTTGAATTTTATAGTTTTCCGGGGATTCGCCCCAGCGCAATTTTATCAATGCAGATTGGCCGCCAATAGGGTTGGCCGATCCATGCAATGCCTGAACCGCAACCACACCGCCTGCTAAAGCTCTGTAAACATTAATATTTTCAGCATCTATGTTATCGCCAATGCGCACCATACCAGAATTTGTTGCCACATCATTGATGCTTGACACACCAATGTGCGAGTGCTCATCAATAATACCAGACGTAAGATGTTTACCCGTTCCATCAATTACTTTTGCGCTTGCATCCGAAAGGTTCTTTCCAATTTTTGAAATCTTGCCATCTTTTAATAAAACATCGGTTTCTTTAAGAACCCCTTCACTCTCATTCGTCCACACAGTTGCATTTTTAATAAGTAGTGTTTCGGTTACTGGCAGGGCAGGGTAGCCATGCCCAGTAAATGGATAAATCACTTTGCCTAGCTCTTCTTTTTTATCAGCACTACCAGGCTTCTTTGCATCTTTTGCTTGCAAATCACCTGTGCGGGTGCCCGTCCAGGTAATCCAGGTGCCATCAGCTAATTGTCCTTTTCCTTTCCAACCTGTTGGTTCACTCCAACCAGACAAACGGATGCTATTAGATTGTTTAGCAGGTTTAAAACTGATTGTGATAAGATCATTACCAAATACTGCAGCCGCATCAATGGATGTTGTATCACTAACTTTTATTTTGGCCTTGTTACTTCCCGCTTCACCACTCACCTCTAAAGTATAATTTTGTCCATTAAGTGAGAGGGTGTAATTACCACTAAAGTCGCGAATATCAAGTGCTTTAACTGTATAGACTTCACCTTGAACCCAGTTTTGGTGAATGATTGTTTTATCATCAAATAATTTACCAGAGGTGATGATGAAGTTTGCCAACATACCTTTCTTCAAACTACCCACCTGATCATCCACTTTAAGAAGTTGTGCAGGTATTGTGGTCAGTGCTTTTAATGCGGCAGTTTCGGTAAGTCCATTAGCAATGGCCTTTTTTAAATTGGGTATAAAATCAGAAACTTTTCGTAGTCCATTAGTTGTGATTGAAAATGGAATTCCGTTTTTTTCCAATGTTGCCAGGTTAGTAGGTGCAAGTTCCCAATGTTTCATATCGGCCAATGAAACCTTCTCGGCATCAAATGGATCTTCAACATCGTAAGTATCTGGAAAATCTACTGGAACAATCAGGGTCGCTTTAGTAGCTTTTATATCATTGATTCGTTTGTACTCGTCACCATCGCCTTTAATAATGTATTGTATGCCAAATTCATCGCCAATTTTATCGGCACGCAACACATTCATCCAACCAGTGGTTGCAAAGATTTGCGGCAAGCGTTGGTTTTGAATCCAGGCTTCTAAAGAATTATCAGCAAATGGTCTGGGGTTTTGACTTCCAAACCATTCGGCATCCATATAGGTTTGGCGAAGTAGGGCAATATAACCCATCATAGAAATAGGATAGGTTTGTGTAGAGGATCCTTTTTCTAAAGAATAATTAGCAGCAACTTTTGCTTTGATCAATGCAGTATTATCATTCTTTTCATTTAAACTTACAAAAGCACTAGTGCCTCGCGCTAAGCCATCGGGTTTTGATGTAAGCACAGCACCGAACCCTACTTTTCTGAGTTCATCGGCAGTCTTCGCATTTACAGTAAACTCGTCAGCTGCATTGTAATGGGAGCGAATTGCCTGGTTGGCATTGTATGCGCCTTTTGTGTTGGATTCAATTTGTTCTGAACCACCGAAGCCGCGGCCTCTAGTTCTTTCCACATCTGGGAGACCATAGCTGGTAAACATATCAATAAGAGAAGGGTAGATGTATTTTCCTTTCAGGTCGATGGTTGTATAACCCTTAGGTACGGAAATATTTGCGCCAACCTGTTCTATCTTACTTCCCTTTATAAGAAGGGTGGCATTTTGAATAGTAGTTTGTGGGTCAACAATGATAGTTGCGTTAGTAAATGCATATAAGCCAGCCCGGCTATCTTTCACATCATTTCGGGGAAATGTTTCTTGAGCACTGACGGCCCATCCCGAAAGAAGGAAAGTAAAAATTAGAATTAGTTTACTTTTTTTCATTCGTGTAATTAGTTAAGGTCAAAATACTAAGTAGTGATTTTTAGATTCTGAAAAGTAAGGATTTATGCCGAGGAGCAAAGGAATTAATGGATATACGGCTTAATACTTATTTCGACTTAGATCAGGCGTGGAGTTTAGCACCAAATGAACGAGTTTAGGATTTGGAGATTTTGGTAACTGCTGCTAATGTAAAGTCAATTTCAGCTTCTGTATTATAAACTGAAATGCCCATTCGGGTTACACCGCCTCGCTCTAACAATCCAAGAGTTTCTATTGCACGAATGGCGTAGAAATGTCCGTCCCACGCACAAATGTTTTGCGTTGCAAGTTCACTACAAACCTGAGTTGGAGTTTTTCCTTCCATCGTAAACGAAAGCGTTGGGGTGCGTGATGGAGTTGAAAAATCTTGTCCAATCACACGTACACCTTTAATTTGGTTAAGTCCTGCATACAACTTGCTTGCCAATGCATGCTCGTGAGCATTTATTGCTTGATAGGCCGATACTAATTTTTCTCGCATCGAATTACCAGTACCCAAACTTGCAATAAATTCAACCGCTGCAGTAACCCCCGCAATTGCGGCATGATTGAGTGTGCCGGTTTCAATGCTATCAGGTGCTGTTTGACCGGCTGTTCGCAAGCGATCTGTGGGAAGCCGATCGAGTAATCCAGTTTTACTATATAAAATTCCAATGTGTGGCCCATAAAATTTATAGGCCGAGCAAAGAAGAAAATCGCAGCCAATATCCTGAACATCAATTGAGAAATGAGGTGCGTAATGCACGGCATCCAATAGCAGCCAGGCATTGTATCGATAGGTGAGTTCTCGGATTGCTTTAAAATTATTTACTGTACCGATGCTATTGGCCGACATACCCATGCAAACCAAGCGCGTATTTTCATTTACTTTCTTTTCAAAATCTTCGTAGTCAAGTAACCCATTTTGTAAAAGTTTTACTTCACGCACCTTCACACCAACGTCACGCAGAGTAAGCCACGGGCCGCGATTGGCTTCGTGATCCAACTGTGTAATCAATACTTCGTCACCAGGTTTTAGTATTCTTGAAATCGCTCGTGCTAAAGCAAAATTGAGTGTAGTCATGTTCTGACCAATCGAAATGTTTTGAGAGCTTTCAGCTCCCAATAAGTCGGCCATGGATTGGCGCATGGTGTGGATAACATGATCTGTTTCTTGTGTGGTTATAAATTCACCATGAGAGTTTGCATTGGAAGTTTTGTAGTAATTTGTTATTCCATCAATTACTAATTGAGGTACTTGTGTTCCCGCAGGGCCATCAAGAAAGACTATGGGGAGATTGTTATATTTTCTTTGTAAGGATGGAAACTGATTGCGAATTGCGGTTGTATTGAGTGTAGATAATTTCATAGTGTTTGATTTTAAGCACAGGTTAAAATACTGAATTATTCCAGTTTGCTTTACACCACTTATCAAAATCTTAAAATCGTATCTGCTCTACAAGTACGATAGTTGAAATTAGAAATTCACCGGCTTGATTCATTTGAAGCCTCATTGAAAAAAGGATGAATCAATGTTAAACTCAATCTAACACATTATAAATAACCATGGGATTGGCTTTATTCTTAAGAATAACTTCATCAACTTTCTCAAGGTTGAATGATTCTTTCACCTGCTCATAACTTTTTTCATTGATAATAATCTGGCCGGGTTGCGCAGCAACCTGCAAGCGCTGGGCTGTATTCACGGAATCGCCAATTACAGTATAGTCAAGTCTTTTTAAATTAGCAGAACCAATGTTTCCTGAAATCATTTCACCACTATTAATGCCTATTGAAACTTTTGGCTTATACCCAATAGCATCAATAGCAGGTTGTTCATCAATTCGCTTTCGCACAGCCAGGCAGGCATCGATGGCGCGGTCGAGGTGATAGTCGCCACGGAAGACAGCCATGATGGCATCGCCAATAAATTTATCGATATAGCCACCTTGTGCTATTATTTCCTTTACGATTATATCGAAATACCTATTCAGTAATTTAACAACAGTATCGGGGGGTTCGCTTTCGCTGATCTTGGTGAAACTGCAGATGTCTATGAAGACGACTGAGCCTTCAATGGTTTCGTTTAACATTAATGTATTCTCGTACTCGCGGCTGCCCATAAAGTTTAGCACCGTTTCGTCTACATACATTTTAAGAATATTATTCTCTTTAATGGCCTTCATGGTTTCGCGCATCTGCGCAACATGCTTGATTGTTTTTTCCATAGTCAATTCAAGATCTTCGAAATTGATAGGCTTGGTAATAAAATCAAACGCTCCGCGGTTCATGGCTACGCGAATATTTTCCATATCGCCATACGCGGATACAATAACTGACTTCAATAATGATTTTTGTTCGTTCAGTTTTGTAAGCAAGGTGAGCCCGTCCATCTCAGGCATGTTGATATCGCTAAGCACAACATCTACATCGGTATGTTGTTGCAATTGTTCAAGTGCTAGTTTGCCGTTGCCAGCAAAAATAAATTGATAATGTTGATCGCGGATTTTTTGACGGAATTTTTGTTTGATGAGAATTTCCAAATCAGCCTCATCGTCCACTACTAGTATCTTGGTCATTATCAAGTAAGCTTTAACTTTTCTTTTAACATAGTGAAATCAACCGGCTTGGTTAAAAAATCATCAGCGCCCAAGTCCTTGGCAATTTTAAGATTCTCTGCATCGCCATAGGCTGTAATCATCATCACTATTGGAGGTGGCTTCATGTATTTTTTCTTCACTTGCTCTAAAAGTTGTAAGCCACTCATGCCAGGCATATTAATGTCGGAAAGAATAAGCATTGCCTCATGCTCCCATTTATTAAGTTGCACCAAGGCATCCTCACCCGAAAAGGCAAAAACAAATTCTACCTGACCACTTTTAATTTCTTTTCTGAACCGTTGCTCAAACAAAGTTTTAACATCTTGTTCATCGTCTACAACCAGAATCTTCATAGGTTATTATTTATTAACTGTTGATAAAATTATTATGAATGTTGTTCCTTCGTTTTCCTTTGTTTCCACTTTTAACTCTCCATCGTGCACTTTGGTTACTATTTCATAACTCATGCTTAGGCCTAAGCCAGTTCCCTTGCCTGAAGGTTTTGTTGTAAAAAACGGTTGAAAGATTTTTTCAATAATATTTTGAGGAATTCCATCTCCATTATCGGCCACTCTTACTTCAATGTGATTGTTTACTTTTTTTGTACTTACCGTTACCGTGGGCTCGTACATTACTTGAGTTGTTTTGCTTTTCTTTTCAGCGACAGCATAAAATGCGTTGGTTATTAAATTCAGAATTACACGACCCAAATCTTGTGGAATGACATTAATTTTACCTAGGTTCTGATCAAAATCAGTCTTCATGGAGGCATTGAACGTTTTGTCTTTTGCGCGCAAACCATGATACGCCAAGCGTAGATACTCATCGGCAAGTACATTAATATCAACTGGCTCTTTTTGCCCTGTGCTGCTGCGACTATGTTGTAGCATTCCTTTTACAATGCCATCGGCACGCTTGCCATGAAAAATAATTTTTTCTTCATTGGCGGCAATGTTAGTTGCAATGGTTGTTGCTTCACTAAAATTTCCTGAGTCAATTTCCTGCTTCAGTTCAGCAATCAATTCTTTATTTACATCCGCAAAGTTGTTTACGAAATTAAGTGGGTTCTGAATTTCGTGTGCAATACCCGCAGTTAGTTCACCTAGCGATGCCATCTTCTCAGATTGAATTAATTGCTTTTGAGTTTCTTGTAAATTATTTAAGGATTTTTGTAATGCATTGGTGCGATTTATAATTTTTTCTTCCAAAATTTGATTCTGGCGTTTCAATGATCGCGAGCGGAAACTCATAACTGCCGACATCATACCAACGAATGCAGCCACATATAACACATAGGCCCACCAGGTTTGCCACCACGGTGGTGTGATCATAAAACTGAATTCAGTTGGCTTGCTCCACAGTCCGTTGATACCGCGGCTGACAACTTTAAACGTAAATTTGCCGGGCGGAAGATCGCGGTAGTTTTCGCTTAGGGTTTTATCGGTAATTGCACTCCAGTTTTTATCGATTCCTTCCAGCATATAGCGATACCTGACTTTATTGGCATTACTCAATTGCATGGCTGAATAATTGAAGCTCACATAATTCTGATCGTGAGGTACCACCAAGTGGTAGGGCAGATAAAATGTAGTTTCAACCGAATCCCATTGTATATTATTTTTGATCAGGTAATCATCAGCCGGAAGGGAGGACCTGTTGCGGAAATAATGTCGTTGATCAAAGAAATTAACGGATGCAACATGAGGTGTGCTGCGAGATGAATCCAGTTGTACAGAATCCATGACCAATAGAACCAGAGTTTCGACCCCTGCCCAGTACTGCCCACCTTTGGTGAACATGGCACTGTTCTGATCAAAGTCAAGTGCTCCTAAGCCTTGTGCCTTTCCCAGGTTGGTGATCTGCACCGTTAGTTTAATTTTTTCATTGATATGTGGGGTGATAATGGAAAGCCCGTTGGTTGTACCGGCATAGATTTTTCCGTTACGTTCATTCAATGCGTACACGCCATTATCGGCAAGACCTTCGCTGATGGTTAGCGTAGTAATCGAATCACTGGCCGGGTTAATAATATCAATTCCGGAAAGTGTGGCCACCCATACATTCTTGTGAGCATCTTCCAGCACCGAGCTTGCGCCATCGCTAGCCAGCCCGTTATTAGCATTCAAAAACTTCATGGTGCTACGCTGCGCATCGATCACTAAAACTCCTGAGGTGCTGAGCACCCAGAGCTGACCTTTACTATCACCATACATGAAATAAATAAACGCATTCTTCCACACCACGTCCAGGTTAACAATGCTTTTCAGCAATCCTTTATCTGGATTGATAACATACAATCCGCTGTTTACTGAGGCAACCCACATGTCTCCGTTGGTCTCTTCAAAGAAGGCTGAGGTTTCACGCGCAGGAAGTCCGTGTTCAGGTGTAATTGTCGAGATGGTTTCTTTATCAGGATTTATAATGTTAATACCCCGGGCATTGTTTCCGGCCCATATTTGTCCCTGGCTGTCTTCGATCAGTAAGTTTGAAGAGTTATTAAGCAAACCATCCTTCGCAGCAATGTTCTGTATAGTTTCTGTTGCAGGATCGTAAACGTTTATTCCATTGTTCGTACCAATCCAGATTTTGCCGTCTTGTGCTTCAAGAGTTGACCAGATAGCGTTATTACTCAAGCCTTCAGTTTCAGTAAAGTTACCGGGCCTGCCCAATTTATTGTTAAATACCGGACTAATGCCTTTTTCCGAGCCTACCCAAATCTGGCCTTCGCCATCTTCCAGGATGTGATAAATGGTACTTTCAGGATTTACTATAAAGCGTTCAAACTGATTCGTCTTAGGATCAAAAGAAAAGACAATACCAGAACTGCCCATCCAGATTTTACCCGCAGTATCTTCTGCAAATCCTGCAAGAGCTGTTTTATCTCCTTTGGAAAATAGTTCCTGTTCGGTTCCCAGAAATTGGAGTGTTCCTTTTTTTCGATCCAATATTGTTGCTCCATCATTATTACCTAACCATACCTCGCCTGTGCTTGCCTGAAAAATATCAAACGTCCTGTTTGTTGATAGTCCATTGCGCTGAACGAGGGTTTTCATTCGGTTGGTTTTGAGATCAAGAATGGCGATACCATTAAATGATGCAACCCAAACCAATCCTTCAGAATCCTGTATGATACCAATATTTCTATCTTCTGGCAGACCACTGGCTCTATCAAATTTATGAACAACGTGTGTTTCGGGGTTGTAAATAAGGACACCCGTCCCGAACACGGGAAACCAGATACGACCTTCATTGTCCTGAATTATTTTATAGGTAACTCCTTGAGAACTTGGAAATAAATCTTCGAGTAGTTCAATCGTTCCCTTCTTCTCATCCATTACAAATGTTTCGCCCGTATTTGTACCTACCCAGATGCGGTTTTTAGTATCCCGGAAAAGTGAGACAATATCAATGTATGGAAGTCCTTGCTCCAGTCCATAGATTTCAAGATAGCCGCCATCGTACCGACAAAGACCTTTACTGGTACCAATCCATAACGCACCGGAAGGATCTTTTAAAAAATCGCGCGCAGTACCCGGTAATCCGATAGTACTTGCATCCAAGAAACCACGTGAAAGCCCCAGAACATAGATAGGCGAGCCCGCCACTACTACCTTGGGTGGCAAGAGATTGATGGTTCTGATTTTCAGCGTGTCGGCAGGAAGTTCATTAATGTTAAATGTTGTGTCAGGCAAACTGTTCCAGTCGAATGGTTTTTCCGTTAAAGGCTTCGGTAAAGGTTTTGCTCCACCAATGTTAAAAGGCTGGGAAGGAATTTTAGCGAGCGAAAATTTCTTGATGGTTGGTGGTTTGATGCTATCCTTCCCAACTGTTTTCCATTGAATATTAACGGGCTCACTAAATTTGAAGGCTTTGCTTTTCGGCTGTGTAAACTCAGTTTCCGTTGAAGGGAAAGGAACTGACTTAGTGTTGTTTCTGCAACCAACAACACAAAACGCAACAATGATGAGTAGCAGGGCAGAAAATTTATTCATGCGAAATAAAAAAGGTATTGGTAAATATAAGAGTTACCATAAAAGAATTAGTCAATCGGTAATACTAAAATAAAAGTTGAGCCTTCGCCTTCTCGTGTTTCAACGGTTATGTCTCCACCATGGCCTTTTGTTACTATGTCATAACTCATGGATAACCCAAGCCCGGTGCCTTGCCCGGTAGGTTTGGTTGTGAAGAAGGGTTGAAAAATTTTATCTATTACTTTTTGAGGAATACCATTGCCATTATCTTCTACCCGTATTACTACTTTACCAGCCACGCCTTTCGTACTTATGGAAATAGCAGGTTCATACTTGTGACTGACTTTCGCAGGCTCAACTTGGTAAGTTTTATTTTTTTCATTCACTGCGTAAAAAGCATTCGTTAGTAAATTCAAAATAACTCTACCAATTTCCTGTGGGACGATATTCATTTTTTTGATTGAAGCATCGAAATCAGTTTTGAATACAGCATTAAATGATTTGTCCTTAGCCCGAAGCCCGTGGTAGGAAAGGCGCAGGTATTCATCGCACAACGCGTTGATGTCTGTTGGTTCTTTTAACCCACTACCACTGCGGCTATGTTGTAACATTCCTTTTACAATAGCATCGGCACGTTTGCCATGGAAAATTATTTTTTGTTCGTTATCGGAAATAGTTTTTGATAGTTCTTTAACCTCATTAAAATTTCCCGCTTCAATTTCCTGGTTCAACTCATCAATCAATTCTTTATTCACTTCGCTAAAATTATTAACGAAGTTCAATGGGTTTTGAATTTCATGTGCAATGCCGGCAGTGAGTTCGCCAAGCGAAGCCATTTTTTCGGATTGGATGAGTTGGGATTGAGTAGCCTTTAATTCGGTATAGGCTTTCTCAATTTCTTTGGCTTGCTTCAATTCACGTTCGCGGCTGCGCTCACGCTCCCGAAGTTTGATGCTTCTGCGCACCACACGATCCGTTGTAAATGTAAACAATGCAAATAGAATAGCATACGAAGTATATGCCCACCAGGTGCGCCACCAAGGCGGATGTATAATGAGTGTAATTGATTTTCCGGTTTCATTCCAAATGCCATAAGCATTGGCCGCTCGTACAATAAATTCATAGTTGCCTGGATCTAAATTTGTGTAAGCCGCAAAGTTTCGGTTGTCATAAATCCAATCCTGATCATAACCTTTAAGCATGTGGGCATATTGATTTTTTTGGGGATTGGCATAATGCAATGCAGCAAATTCAAAACTTAAATTATTTTGATCGAAGGCCAACGAAATACTTTTAGCATCTAACAAACTTTCGGTAAGCGGTGAGTTCTCTTTCATATCCAAAACCGATTTGTTAGAAATAAACAAATTGGAAATGATAATGGCCGGAGGTGTTTTGTTGGAAGTTATGCTACTAAATGTGGTGAGTCCAGCTTCACTACCAAAATAAAAATGCCCATCCGCTGCGCGGGTTGAAGCGAGTGCTAAAAAAACATCAGTACCCAACCCATCGGAAGAGTTGTAATTGATAAAGGTTACTTTACCTAGTTTCTTGTTTGTAACCATTTGCGATAATCCGTTTTGTGAGGCTATCCACATTTCGCCATCATCACCTTCCACTACGCCAACCGTAAGATTGGTGGGCAACCCATCGGCTTCGGTGTAGCGGGTAAATGTTTCGGTGGTGGGGTCAAACTTATTGATACCTTCTGCGGTTGCCAACCAAATCATGCCCTTACTATCTTGTTGAATATCGAGAATGTTATTGTTACTAATCGAGTTGTTATCGTCTGGGTTAAAACTATAGTGCTTAACTTGATTAGTAGTGGGATCAATCCGATCTAAACCCAGAGCGGGGTATGCTACCCAAACAAAATTATCGGTTACTTCAATATCATTAATATTCACCCCGTTAATTACCAATTCTTCATGTTCTGGTGCTACCTGAGCCTGAAAGGATTGGAATTGATTCTCGCTTTGTGGTTTTAGCAAAGCGATGCCGTAAAGGGAGGTTTGGGTAGGCCCGGGTTCGTTCCACTTTCCAAATGAGTGACTGTCATCGGTATGATAGCGTAACGTGTATTTTCCGGGTTTTAATGAAACGGAATTAATTTCAATTCGATTTTTAGAAGCACCTCCTGCATAATAGGTATGATCAAAATCACCCATCAGCCAAACGGTGTCTTTTAATTCATTTTCAAGCCAACCAAAATCAGCTCTACTCACACCATCAATCTCACCTGCAGCCATCACCACATAATTGCCGGCCGTATTTATTTCTATTGGCAGAGATAAATCTTGGCTCTCGGTAACTTTTTCTATGACTCCAATTTTTTGATCGGAAGAGATTAATTTTTCCATTTCATCAACTAGTTGATCAGGGTATCGCCTGATTTGTTTGCTAACCACCCGCTTAAGCGTGTTGGTTTTAGTATTTAGAATATTCAATCCGCTATTGGTACCAATCCATAATTGACCTTGGTTATCCGGTTTAATAACCCGCACTTGATTGTTTGAGATTGAGTTTGCGTTTGTTGAGTCATACTTATACTTTCTTATTTCTTTATAGTTTTTATCCAACTCAACTAAACCATCGCCCCATGTGCCCAGCCAAAGCGAACCATCATCTTCTGCAATGCTTCTGACGGAGCCGCCAAACATATCATCAACAACCTTAAATGTTACCTTTTCAAAGGTTTGTTTTGTCGGATCATAGATATTGACACCACTGCCCCGTGTACCTACATACGTGATGCCTGGTCTTACTTTTGAGGCAAGGATGCCGAAGGTTGCGCCCTTACTTAGGCTGTTGGGATTCTCGTCATCGTTCGTAAAAAACTGAAAGGGCTTATTTACAGGATCATATTTTACCAACCCTGACTCGCGGCTACCAAACCAAAAAATGCCACTTTGGTCAATCATAAATTGGGTCATTGTAATGTTCCAGCCATGTGTGCGCATGATTACTTTACCTTCAATCTCTATTTCAGTAAATCGATCAGTGATGCCCTCAAACTTTAACATCCCACGAAAATTATTAGCAATCCAGATATTGCCTTGTGGATCGGGTAAAATACTGTTCCAGTTGGCCCAAACATCGGGTTGTGGTTCGTATTCTTTTATAGTTTTGAATGCATCTGTTTTTGAATTGTATTTGTAAACGCCATTGCGGGTAGTGATCCACAAGGTATTCGTACTATCAACATAGAGTGCGGTAACACCATTATCTTGTAACAAATCGAGGCCTCCTAACAACTCTTTTGCCACCGGTTTAAATGCGTTTTCATTTTTAGCCATTCGCATTAATCCGTAGGCGTTTGAACCCAACCAAAGCGTGCCTTGTAAATCCTCAATAATAGCAAGCGAAGGACCGAGATGATCTGCGTCAGCCACATTGGGCATGTCGTATTTTGCCCGCCTCCATTCATCATTAACTGAATCGTATTGCACCAACTGAGCACCTAGCGTATTTGCCCAAAGCCTGTTTTGCGAATCTTTTAAAAATTTAAAGCCAGCCACTTCCGAATTGGCAGTAAAATTAAAGATCGATGCAAACTCGTAGTTCTTAAATTCATTTTTCTGGCGAATGTATTTAGATACGCCCTTGCTATTGCTCACCCAGATGTCATGGTTGGCATCTTCCAACAAACTCCATATATTATTATTTTGCAAACTGGTGGTATTACCAGGTATGTTTTTAAAGGTCTGAAACTTATACCCATCGTACTTTTGCAACCCGTTGGTCGTGCCAATCCACATCAGTCCATAGCTATCTTGCATAACAGCATTAACCGTTGGCGAAACCAAGCCATCGGAAACGGAAAGGTAGGAGGGATCAATAACCTGCACCGGAGCCTGCAGCTTCTGAGCTTGTGTAGTGGGTGATAAAGAAAGATTAAATAGAAAGATCAGGAGAAGAAAAGCCTGCTTAACAGGTAAATGAGATTTAGGCATTTGTAAATATAAGATCACAGATTAAAAGGATTAAGGGATTATGAGGATTTAATTTCTCTTACAAGGGCAGTTGGATTATAAATGTCGTTTCCACACCTTCAGTTGAATTCACTCTCAACTCTCCACCATGCGCTTTAACAATATCATAACTTAAACTCAGTCCCAATCCTGTTCCTTGGCCAGTGGGTTTAGTGGTAAAGAAGGGTTGAAAGATTTTATCGACAATGTTTTGAGGAATACCGTTGCCGTTATCTTTTACTGAGATTAAAATTTTGTCACCATCCTTTTTGGTGGTAACAACAACTTGAGGCTCGTAGCCTTCAGCTTGCAGCTTTGTTTTTTCACCAACCGCATAAAATGCATTATTAATCAAATTCAAAACAACTCGTCCAATATCCTGCGGCACTACATTAATTTTTGGAAGTGATGTGTCAAAATCAGTCTCAAATTTTGCGTTGAAGGATTTGTCTTTCGCCCGCAGGCCGTGGTAGGAGAGACGCACGTATTCATCGCATAGCGCATTGACGTCAGTTAATTCTTTTTGGCCTGAGCTTGTGCGTGAATGTTGCAGCATTCCTTTTACGATAGCATCGGCTCGCTTGCCGTGATGATTTATTTTTTCGAGATTTTGTTCAATATCTTTTAGTAGATCAGATTCATGCGCTTCATCGCGCAAGTCTTTTGTCTTACGTCTTTCGTCTTGTATCTCCTTGATCAGTTCATTACTCACTTCTGAAAAATTGTTAACAAAGTTCAACGGGTTTTGAATTTCGTGCGCAATGCCAGCAGTGAGTTCACCGAGGGAAGCCATTTTTTCAGATTGGATAAGTTGGGATTGAGTAGATTTTAGTTCCTGTAAAGTGTTTTCAACTTTTTCTTTTTGATGTTGAAGTAAAACATTTGATTTTTGTTTGTAGAGATTATTACGATAAAGTATTAAAGCAATAATGAAAACGGTAGCCAAGCCTGATAGCAGCGAATATAATCTTAGTTTTTCTTTATATGCCGCTTCAGCTTCCTCCAGTTGTTTTTGCTTTGCTTCTTCGGCTGTTATAAGTTTTTGAATGGCTTGAAGGTTATTCACTCCAAACAAGCCGTCTTTTGTAGCGACAGCAATTTTATAATATTTAAGGGCTAGTGAAGGTTGGATTGAATCATACAATTCTGCAAGCAAATTGCAGTTAAGCATAATTCCCTTTTTAAACGACACTTCTTTGCTATACTCGTATCCTTTTAAAGCATAGAAAATCGCAGAATCTCTTACGTTAAGATTTATATACAGGCTTGAAATATCAGCACATACCTTGGAAGAACCTATTAAGTCGCTGCTATTTTGAGCCTCACTAAAAGCTTTTTTATAACTATTAAATGCCAGTGAGTCATCTCCTCTTTTTTGCCTAATGTGCCCCTCTATGCGATAAACATCTTGCATCAAACCTTTGAGATGATTTTTTTTCTTAAGCGCTATGTTTATATGGAAAGCTGCTGAATCTAGCTTATCTATTTTTTCATAAGCATCCGCCAAAGCATAATGGTCTATGGCAGCTTTATCCTCCAACTGGTTAGCTTCATCTATTTGCAAAGCTTTTAAAATATAGGCGATTGCCTTTGGGTAGTTTTCCAGTTCAAAATACACACCACTTATCCTGCGGTTAGCCCTGGCAATATCATAACCGCTTTTACTTTCTTCAGCTATTTTTAGTGATTGAAAAAGCAGTTCAAACGCTTCTGCAAATTTTCCTTGGTGTTCCATTACTCCGCTAAGGCCTGCTAATAGCCTTGCCTCAGCCCAGGCATACTGCTTTTCCTTAGCCAAACTTAATCCCGCATCAAGATACTTCAATGAAGAATCAATATTGATGCGTTCGTAAAAGAAGCCAAGGTGTTGAAATCCTATAATTAAGGTTGAGTCATCGGGTGCCAACCGTAGCTTTTGTTGAAGGGTATTCACATTTTTATTTTGGTTGAAATTAAAATCTGCATCATTTTGTGAAAAACAGAACGATGGTAAACCAATCAAAAGAATGAGATGCAAGCATATTTTATGCATATTATTTAAACAGGTAATTGTATAATAAATGTTGTGACCTCACTTTCACTTGTCTCCACTTTCAACTCACCACCATGCGCTCTTACAATATCATAACTTAAACTCAAGCCCAAACCGGTCCCTTGTCCAGTGGGCTTGGTTGTAAAAAACGGTTGAAAGATTTTTTCTTTGATAGAATCAGGAATGCCATTGCCATTATCTTTTACTAAGATTAATATTTTGTCACCATCTTTTTTGGTGGTAACAACAACTTGAGGCTCGTAGCCTGCAGCTTGCAGCTTTGTTTTTTCACTAACCGCATAAAAAGCATTGTTGATCAAATTCAAAACTACCCTTCCAATATCCTGCGGTACTACATTTATTTTTTGAAGTGATGAATCAAAATCAGTTTCAAATTTTGCTTTGAACGATTTATCTTTTGCGCGCAAGCCATGATAGGAAAGGCGAAGGTATTCATCACACAACGCATTGATGTCCGTAGATTCTTTTACTCCGCTACTGCTTCGTGAGTGTTGCAACATTCCTTTTACAATGGCATCCGCCCGTTTGCCGTGATGATTTATTTTTTCTTGATTGGCTATCACATCATTGATTAGTTCATTTTCTAAATCATCATCTCTTTCTGCTTTTGGCTTTGAGCGTTCAGCTTTAAGCTCTTCCAACATTTCCTTATTTACTTCAGAAAAATTGTTGACGAAGTTTAGCGGGTTTTGAATTTCGTGGGCAATGCCTGCGGTGAGCTCGCCAAGGCTTGCCATTTTTTCAGATTGGATCAGTTGGGATTGGGTGGTCTTCAGTTCTACAATAGCTTTTTGAAGTTCTTCTTTCTGTGCCGTTAATGCTGCGGTTCGTTCGGCTACCTGCACTTCCAATTCAGCTTTGAGTTTCTCCGTAATCTTATACTCTTTCTCTTTCTCCAACGCTTTGAGTTTCTCCTGTTCCAGCGCTTTTCTTTGCCTCTTGGTGATGAACCGAAACGCACCCATCCACATCAAGCCAAAGAGTGCTGCGGTTTCAAAATAATTTTCCCATTCTTTATAAAAGGTGTTGTTAATAGTTTCCGTTAAATCACTCATAAATTTGAGGATTATGAGTGGAAGCATTGCGACCATCAACGATTTTGCAGAATGAAATTCTTTACGCGTGAAAACGAGGTAGATGAGAGTAAGGAGTAGAAGGTGAGAAAGCCAAAGTATAATTTGGTCGCTGCCCGAGACTGTGACGCCAATTACTACGAGCGATAACGAAACGACAATTCCACTGATCAAGAGTTTATTCCATTGAGCTGAAAGACCATCTTTGCGAAGAGCTGTGCGTAAGTAGTTAAGGATAATAATTGAAAGAACAACTTGTAGGTACATACTGCTTTTGTAATGTTTATTTATTGTGTTATAACTAGGATCTAATCAGAAATCAATATTGAAATGATTCCAGCAAAGTAATAACAAACTCACTTCCTTCTCCTTCCCTTGTTTCTACTCTCAATTCCCCCCCATGTGCCTTTACAATATCATAACTTAAACTCAATCCCAATCCGGTTCCTTGCCCAGTTGGTTTAGTAGTAAAGAACGGTTGAAAAATTTTATCAACAATGTTTTGCGGAATGCCGTTACCGGCCATTTTAATTACAATCTTATCAACACTATCCACTTGCGTATAACTTGCATCGAGTAGTGCGGCCATACTTTTAAAATCGCCAGTTAGGTAACTTTCCCAATAGGATTTATATACTCTCAAAATCTCTGTTTCTAGTTTTTTGTTGAGTTTCATGCGCTATGGGTTGCGATGGGTAGTAATGTTGACTTAACCTTTGTTTTTCAAATTGGCCATAATCTCTTTTAGTCGTTCTTGTTTGCGTGGCTCTCGGGTTGATTGACTATATTGAGTGTGGTAGTGGTGCGACTGAAGAAAGGTTCGTTGCACCAGGTTCCACTCTCTTTCAGTTTCAACCGCACCTTGTTCCAACAACTCCTCAAATAATTTTTGTCCAGTTTCATAAAAATCATCGCGCCCCAAATAATCCAAATCAGCATCGCACACAATTTTTTCAAGTTGAGTAGAAGGAGATTGTGGCAGGCGAGTGGCCATGATGATGTTTTCTATTACATTGATTTGTTCCTCAGCGAAACCAAAGTTTATCAGCATTTCTTTTGCCATTGCAACGCCATGAACTTCATGTGTCAATGATGAATCTTTAACCGATCGGATAAATCCAATATCATGAAGCAGCACTGCTAATCGGATAATTCTTAACTCATCGGGAGTTACTTGTTCTTTTTCTGCAATAACTAATGCTGATGCAAGAACATCTTTAACGTGATCGATATTATGATAGGGGAGATTAGGCATCTCGCTTTCCAAAATTTTGTTAATGTGCTTTTCGGCCGCATAAAAATCAGGATCCTTATGTTTAGCGCTTTCTATAATGGCTTCCCGAATGCCTGCTAGCAGGGGATCTACGCCAACCCAGATAAGATCAACATCATTTGTCTTTCGTGCCTTGCTTGTCCAATCAAGCGCAGCTTTATTCTCACCAAGCGCATGATGAACATATGCTAAATAAATATTTACACCCTTTTCCTTTTCTTCACTTCGTTGAATCAACTCATTCAATAATTCCTTACTTTTTTCTGCTTCACCCAAACCGTTATAGGCCATTGCCTGAAAGGCAACCATACTTGGAGGTCTGAGTTTGGATAATTGAAATCCTACTTGCACGGCTTCGTTAGCTCCACTCCAGTTTTGGATAGTGAGATAAATGCGCGCCAAGAAATCGTAAAGACGAAGTACAGCAGGATACAATTGCAAGGCTTCGCGGGTAATTTGTATGGCCTCTTCATAGCGGCCGTTGAAATACGAACAAAGAATTTGAAAGTTGAAATACGCAACGGTAAGTGGATCGATGGTCTTTGCCTTATTTACCCATTGCTGTGCTTCATTAAAACGACCCATCATATTCAATAGGTAGCTATAGGTATACATGGCACTCGAATCGTTTGGACTTAATTCTATGGCCTTTATTAAAGCGCTCTCCGCAACAGGAAAATCCTTGTTAATAAAAAAATCAACAAAGGCTCTGGTGTGATAATCGTTTGCTGAGGGGCCTCGTTTCCAAGCTTCTGCTAAAAATTTCTCGATATAAGGTTGCGCAGCTTGTGGCGATAGGTCGCCATTCCACGACATGCGTGCAGAGTATGAACTGGCCAAGCCTGAATAAGCTTGTTTAAAGTCAGGGTCTAGTTCGAGTGCTTTTTGATAAAACTCGGTGGCGATGCGATATCCTTCAACACCCCATTGGTTAAAAGCATGCCGACCTTTCAAAAATAAATTGTAGGCTTCTGAATTTTTAGTGGGCACTTCTACAACTTCAGTCTTACCATTTCCAATAGACGCTTGCAACTCTTTGGCCACTATTTCCGCAACGTGGCTTTGTATTTCAAAAATATCGTCAACGGCTTCAACAAAGATTTTTGACCAGGTAAGGTCATCTTTTTCGGCATCTACCAACTGTACATTAATACGAACCTTTTTGCCGTGCACTTGCACACCACCTTCCAGAATATATTTTACATCCAGTTCGGCAGCAATCTCTGGTGCCGACTTTGTTGTTTTCTTATAGCGCATCACGGAAGTGCGTGAGATTATTTTCAGACTTTTGTTTGCGGCTAGTTCACTAATAATATTTTCGGTAATGCCATCAGCAAAATATTCCTGATCGGCCTGACTCATATTGGTAAATGGCAACACGGCAATAGAAGGTCGCGATTCTATTATATCAGGTTGAATTGTTGAAGCAATTGCATTAGAAGTTGTTGATAGAGGTTTAGTTATACTATAAATAATTTCCTTAACCGCGTTGGCAAGTTTGTTTACCTGGTTTCGATAATCTGTTTTGTATTGATTATCATTTTTATTATCCGCGGCAATTAAGGGCCGATTAACACCCGGCTCTTTATAGATAAACTCAATGGCTCTTAACACGCCATCAATTTCAGTTTCGATGGTCGATAAATCTTCGCCATCAATATTGTGAATTTTAATGGGTAGAATGCGACTGGCCACATTGCCATTGCTAAGTGTTACCTCGCGACCAAATTGATCCACTTGTGATAGTCGATTAAAAACACAAAACTCCTGACCCCAGGCAAAACTTTTAGTATCGCAATATGTTTGCGAAATTATCGGTATAAAAACAAGGCTATTTAATTTGAGTTCAAGGGTTTTATCAACATGATGCGTTTCCAGTAATCCATCGTAAGAATTGCTATCAAAGTAAACCGATATGGGTTCCTTTATGGTGGCGGCTATTTCTTCGCGCAAGCTTTTAACAAACTCAGTTACCCACCCGGTGCGGTTGTCATTGTGGCGATAGGAGATGAAGATGTCGTATTCGAAGTCCGGATGAATTGAAGCCATCCATAAATTTAGCAATTAATCCAACCCCCATTACCTTTCACAGAAGTAATTTCTGGCATTAACTAGCGATCTCGATTTTCACTTTTGTGTTTTTGAGTTTCTCAGCTTTAATGTTTGCCAAAGTCTTGGTAGCAAGCGATCGTTTAATAGAAACATAGGAGGTAAAATCAAGGGTGGTAATCAACCCGATTTCATCACTTTGCAATCCGCCTTTTTTGGTAAGCAGACCTACGATATCGCCTTTGCTGATTTTATTTTTTTTGCCAGCACTAATGTATAAGCACACAAAATGGGGTGGGGGTGGTAAATGAAGTTTGCTACTAACGTTAAGCTCAGGAACTGCCTTATCAATATACGTTGGCAATGTTTCATCACTCGCTAAAATTAAATAGGCCTGACCTTCGGCATGCATACGCGCAGTGCGCCCATTGCGGTGGGTAAAAGATTCTTGTTGTGGGGGTAGCTGATAATGAATCACATGTTTAATTTCTGGAATGTCTAATCCGCGCGAAGCGAGATCAGTAGCAATAAGAATATTGTGAGCCCCACCTCTAAATTTTATAAGATTTTTCTCTCTGTCTATTTGCTCCATGGCTCCGTGCAAGATGCCATGATCTATTTTGTGGTGTGATAGCACGGAACTAATCCGATCAACGGCTTCTCGATGATTGCAAAATACCAGGCAAACTTCCTGATTAAAACCAGCAACCAATCGCATCAAGGTTTCAACCTTATCAGTACTTTTAGTGTTTACCAAACTCAATTTTAATTTGGAGTCTGTTTGATCTTGCAGGTAATTAAGGGTTTCAGGTTTCTTAAACGGCAAAAAGTTAGGCCAAGCCTCAAGGCGGGTAGCGGATGTTAAAAGGTGTTTTTGCTTGCCCGTTAATGCTTTAAATATTTGCCGCAACTCTTCATGGAACCCAAGTTGTAAGGATTTGTCAAACTCGTCCAGCACAACAACTTTTATGGTATGAGGATCAAAAGATTTTTTTAAAATGTGATCAGCCAATCTTCCTGGAGTTCCAATAACAACGGCTGGAGTTTCACTTAAACTATTCTGTTCAACCTTCATGGAGTGACCTCCGTAGCAGCACGTTACTTTAAAGTTGGTCTTCATAGCTTTGAAAACCTGTTCTATCTGAATTGAGAGCTCGCGCGATGGAGCCACAATTAATGCCTGAACGCCAGCAGCATCCGGCTTTAACTCATTAACAACAGGAACTAAGAAGGCGAGTGTCTTGCCTGAGCCAGTTGGGGCCAGCAACATGAGGTTTTGAGCAGCGGCTGCTTTATCAAATGTGTCTACTTGCATTTCATTGAATGCAGACAAGGAGAGATTTTTTAATATGTTAGGTTTAGTCACGTTGGTGTGTGGATTGAATTTTGGATTGGCAAAGGTACTGTTATAAGATGGTATTCAAATTCTCTTTTTAATTGTAGGTGAAAAAGTTGTGCATTGACTTATATTTGAGGATAGATTATATTTTAGTCGAGATTTTAGTATGGGAAGAATAAGAATAAATTGTTTGTGACTTGTTGGATTCTGTAGCAACGATAGAGGATTTAATCAATCATGGTCGCTTTTTGGAAGCCAGATCTAAGGCAGAAATACTTGCGGGCTCAGGAGAATTGCGAGTTCGACAATTATATGCGTTGGCCCTATCTAAATCAGGAGCACCCGAAGCGGCACGCGACTATTTAGAGCCAGTTTATAAAGTGAATCCGGATGACCCGGAGACGGCCGGAATTCTTGGTAGTATTTATAAGGAGTTGTTCAAAAAAAATCAACAGACAACCTATGCGCTTAAGTCGCGCGATACTTATCTAAGCAATTTCATTAAGACAAAGAACTATTACACCGGCATCAATGCCGCCTCCATGTCGGCCATGGTAATGCAAAATGTAAAAGGAAAGGAACTTGCACGTGAAATCATTGCTTCTATTGAGCCTACAACTAAAGACTTTTGGGAATTAGCAACCTTGGGGGAGGCATACTTATTGCTGAAGGATAAGGACAAGTCGATAGAGTTTTATTTAAATGCCCGAAACATTGCTGGAACAGATTGGGGAAAAGTAACAAGCGTTCATAATCAGCTATGGTTATTGAATCATTACCTACCCGTTTCAAAAGATGTGCAGCGAATTTTTTCTCCACCTGAAGTAGTTGCTTTTGCTGGCCATATGATTGATGCACCCGGTCGGGCTACTCCGCGTTTTCCAGTATCGATAGAAGCAAAAGTTAAAAATGCGATCAAGAGCGCGATTAGAACGTTACACGCAAGTATCGGATATTGTTCGCTTGCCTGCGGAGCGGATATTCTTTTTGCAGAGGCCATGATTGAAGAAGGTGGAGAAGTAGTTGTTTTGATTCCTTTTGAGAAGAATGATTTTGTAAATACCAGTATCAGTTTTGCCGGAGAAGAATGGGTTACACGATTTGAAAAACTAGCAGCACAATTTCCGGTTACATTTATTTCTCAGGATAAGTATGGCCGAAACGATGATTTGTTTTCACTTCTTGGCAAAGCTGTATTTGGCTCAGCTGTTTTGCGCAGTAAAACCTATCATCAAGAGCCATCGCTGCTCACCGTTCTTTCAGAGTTTGATTTAAAACGCAAGGAGGGTGGAACACGTGACACCGTTCAAATGTGGCCCTATCCACAGCGGCACACGAACATAAATCCAAGTGCGATGTTTAATCCATCGGAAATTCAGTCAACAATTTCCATAGATCAACCAGGACTTATCGCTATTGGCAACAGACCGGTTCTGTACATGGCAAGTATTGAACTTGCAGGCGTTTTGCTGATGGAAAAGGAACGGATTGAAAAGTTGATAAATACAATTGCCGAGGAGCAACAATTCTCTTTTAAAATATTTTCTGTACTTGAGAACTCAATCATTATAGCGCTTGATACGGAGATCGCGTTGATGGATGTAATTCGCTCAATCTGGAATAGCACAACACCGTTTAAACATGAGAAGCCAATTCGTATTGGACTGCATGCTGCGCCCGTTTATTTGAGTGCGATTGAAGATGATGTGAACATGAGTAACCTGAAAGCGATCAGTCAATTTGCTTCCGCTGGAAGTATTTGCGCAACGATAGGTTTTGCTTCCGTGCTTGCTTTACATCCTAAGAAATTTCAATTAGATTATGTTGGGCTGATCCAATTTAATAAAACAGAAAATAGCAACCTGTATCAGGTTAAGTTTTTAGCCTAGTTATATCGGCAATGCTTTTTGAGTTTCAATTTTGTTTTCAACAAAATACATATCAACTTCTCCAATATTTTTTGCGGAAATCTTGCCCCGATGTAGGCACTGATAATGATCACTAATTTGATAGAAAGTTGAAGCGGAGATATTTACTTTTCCGGGTTCACCGTTAGATTCCATTCGGCTTGCAATGTTTACAGCATCACCCCAGATATCATAAGCATATTTCTTTTTGCCTACTACACCTGCTACAATAGGTCCAGTATGAATGCCAATACGCAACTCCCAACTACCCGCTAAGCCTTTTGCTTTTCTTTCTTCGTTTCTCTTAACCATAAATTTCTGCATGGCTAACCCTGCGTTTACTGCATCCAGCGGATGTGTTTCATTGACTGTAGGAATGCCACCTGCGCACATATAAGCGTCACCAATTGTTTTTATTTTTTCGAGATTAAATTTCCCTACAATTTCATCGAAGGCAATAAAATATTCATTCAACTCAGCCACGAGATCCTGAGGGGTTAGCTTTCCAGCAATTGAAGAGAATCCTTTAAAATCGGTAAACAATACCGTTACGTTATCATAAAATTGAGCCTTGGCATAACCTGATGTTTCCAGTTCGCGTGCTATTTCTTCAGGTAAAATGTTAAGCAGTAATTCCTGCGATCGATCGCGTTCGTCTTTGATAATCTTATTTGTTTTACGCACATACTTATAGCGATTATAAAATCCTAAGATTACCAGAATTAAAAGTCCACCCGTAATAACGGCTGCATAGTTCATGATTTTTTGTCGCTGAATGGTTGCCGCTTTCAATGCTTGGTCAGCGGTTAACAGATCGATCTCAGCTTCCTTTTTCCCAATATCAAAATTAAATTGAAGCAGTTGAACTTTACGAGCATTGTCTGCATTATAAAGCGTATCTTTTATGCTACTGTAAAGTGTATCATAGTTATAGGCATTTCTAAAATCTCCAACATGGGCATAGCATCGCGCAAGGCCTTCATATGCATCATTCAATTGCGGTCGGGCACTTATTTCTTTGGCTATAATTTCGGCTTGCCTATAGACAGTGATAGCAACTTTATAATTTTTCATGCTCCGATGTGTGCCGGCAATTCCCAATAAACTTTGTGTAATCTCTAATTTCGCATCTAATCCTTTAGCAATATCAAGAGCTTTATTTTGATACAAGAGTGCCTCCTTAAAGCTGCCTTTATCGCTATAGATTTCGCCAATCATATTGAGTGGAAAAGTGGCATCAATTGTACCTCGGTACACTTCCAAAGATTCGTCAAGATAGAATAAGGCAGAATCGTAGCGATTCCTTTTCTTATAGAGTTCACCAATGTTCATCAACACAGTTCCTTTACCAGCTTCGTATTTTATTTTTTTGAAAATGGGTAGTGCCATCAGGAAGTATTCAAGCGCCTTGTCTTCGGTTGCGGGCTTATTATTATACACAGTACCAATACCGTTAAGCGCTGTGCCTATTCGCAACGAATCGTTTAGTTGTTCAGAAATTCTGAGTGATCTAAGAAAAAAATCAATGGCTTTAGTATCCTCTCCAGCATTGAAGTACGTGGAGCCCAGGTTACTCATAATATTGGCAATACCTACTTTATGGCCAAGCGAATCGAAAAGTGACAGAGAGTGCTGAAATTGAACAGCTGCTTCAGAGTAGTTTGCCAGATAAAAATATCCCAACCCAATGGCCTTAAATGCATACGCTTCTCCCGATTTGAAAGTAATTCTTTGCGCAAGCTTTTGTGCATCAGTACCAAATTCAATTGATTGTTTAGGATCCTCAGCCAGATAAGCAGAACTTAATGCTATCAGATTATTTACTTTTAAAGAATCTGCTGGCTGAGTGGCAATGTCTTTCTTAAGCGCTTCAATCTCGGCAGACTGGCTCAGTCCTGTAAAAGTCAAAAAGATTAGATATAGTGAGAGGTAATAAACGCGATTCATCAATCTTAGTAAGCGTCTAAGATACAAATGATTTTATAAATACGATAAGCTATACTCATAAAATCAAAAAAGGGAATGAGTTAATTCATTCCCTTTTTATTTCGTATTTAATTGAATCTATTCTTTAAAGACTTTCACCACTTTAGCACCTGCTGACGAAATAATTTTTACCAGGTATAATCCTTTGTCCATATCAGAGAAATCAACTTCAAGTTGGTGAGTGTCCTTATCCCAACCAGTTCGAATAGGATATTGTTTTCCTAATTGATCCATGATTTGAATGGATGAGTTAGCCGGTCGTTCGTTCATTCCACTTATTGAAATATGGATTCGGTCAACAACAGGATTAGGATAGGCAACTACTGACTGATCAATTTCTTCAGCCAGATTATATTCTTTTCGCGTTGTTGTTTCGGCTACGCGGGCATTGCTAATATTATTCTGGCACCGGTATGAAGAGGAGCTTGCTTCTGCTGTTAATGTTTTCTTTCTAAGGAAAAAATAACTACTCACTTTCCAGGTAATAGGGTTACCGTCAAACAGAATATCAAATTGCCCGCCACCTACTTCAAACAATTGAGGTGATGAACCCGAGAACGAACCACTGCTTGTCAGATTATTATCAGATCCACTTTGGATATAAACAGGTGTCCAGTTGTCGTTGGTGTATGCAAAGTGCGCCTTGTATTTATAGCCTGATGGATCTTTATACAATTCTTCAACACAAATTAACGTTGGCGTGATTGTTCTGGCGGTTAATCGGTTTGGATTAACGTACAACGTTCCATTCTTATACTGCACATCATAGTTGACATTATCGCGAAGTTTCAAATTACTTGGAACAATTGAATAGATTCCTGCGAGGTTAAAGCTTCCAGATAACCAAAAGGATGGGCCTCCAGATACAAGTGAACTTTTAGTGTCCCCATTTACAAAGCCTGTTATAGTAGCACTAAATGTTGGCCACTTAAAACATTCAATTACCTGATCATCCGCCTGCACAGTAATAATTGCTTTTCCAATTTGAAGTGTGCCATTGCTTAATGGCAACGAGTAATTGTTGTCAAGACCTTCAGATAAGGTTATTGCATATTGACCGGACGGACTTGTTTCATTTGCCAATGAACTTGCTATAGGTTTCTGATCCAATCCGGATGGAAGATCATAGTTTTTAAATCCAGTATATGAAATAGTAAACTCAGGATTAGAAGAGCCGTATGTTCTCGCTTTATCATCAGCTTTCGCATTTAACAATGCTTTGTCAATGGTTAACAGCCCATCCAGATACTCAAAGTTGTAGTTGGCATCTGCACCACCGGATGGAATAATATCATATTGGCCAACATTACTTAAAACTGTTGCTGAGCTTAACGCTAAGGGTTGAGTTGCAAGATTATTGAATGTTTCTTCATTCCTGAATCCTGAATAGGTAATTGTAAACAGTGGATTAGCATCTCCATAGATTTTTGTTTTACTGTCGGCTGTTACTACCACAGAAGCTTTATTAACTGTAAGTGTTCCATAGTTATAAGCAACTACATAGTTGACTGAATCACCTGGTTGAAGATCTGTTTTTACTAACGTAACGTTTGGCATCACCGAATAAGAGCCGGCTGAAATAACACCACTACTTGCATGTAAATTACCTTGAGCATCTTTCAACTGGTAGGTAATAGATTTAATGGTAGAATCAGCATCATCGACATATTTTAACCCTGCGGTGGTTGTTGAATAGTCGGGTTGATCATCGCCATACGTAATTTCAGCGCTGTTACTTGTTACCGTCAGCGTGTCCTTAAGAATGGTTAGAGTTCCTGTTCCATAGGTGATATCAAAATTGGTTGATAACTCTGTAAGGAAAGCACCCGGCACAATGAAGTGAGTTCCGGCCGTAGTTCCGGTTACCATCGTTATTGAAAGCAACTCCGGCAGTTCATAGAATTCCTCGCCTCCTTCAATAATTGGGGGCTCCTCATTAAACACATCTAACGAATCAATAATTACAACCACATCGCTATTGGTTGTAACACTATCCGCACCAACGGTTTGACTATTTACTAACGCACGAGAGTTTACCAACGCTCTCGAATTAACTAATGCTCTTGAATAGTTTACAAGTGCTCTTGAGTAATTAACCAACGCTCTTGAATTTACCAATGCGCGTGAGTTCACTAATGCGCGCGAATAATTAACCAAAGCTCTTGAGTTTACGAGCGCACGAGAATTTACCGTAATCAATTCTGCCGTATCTGAATTTAACTCGTAATCAAAGATTGATTGTTTATCAAAGTCGATTACATACGTTGAATCGACAACCTCTACACCGTTTACCAAGGCTCGAGAATAGTTTACTAGTGCGCGCGAATTTACAAGCGCTCTAGAACTTACCAAAAAGCTCAGGTTCTGCAAATCTGAATTAACTAACGCACGCGAATAATTTACAAGTGCTCTGGAATCAACTAAGGCGATTGCGTTTTCGGCAATGATTGACTTATGATCTACTTGTAACGCGTTGAATAAGGATTCTTTCGATTCAATGTTGGTAGAATCAAACTCATACTTGTAACTGATTTTGTTATCAAATTTTTCACCAAAATAAACTTGCAGATTATTTGGTGTAATTTTTAATGGCAACTTTTCAATAGTCAATAAGCCATTTGCAAAAGTGTAGTCATTTAATTCGCGAAAAGAAATGTCAAGCTGCACGCCAACAGTTATAAGGTACTTATCGGCATTGCTAAGGTTGTTGGCTGGGGTTGCGAATTCTAAATTAGTAAGACCTAAGTCGGCCAGGGTAAGGGTAGAATCAAGCGGACTACCATTTACCAAAACAGTTGCTGTAAAGGTTGGCAATGTTTCGCCATATCTTTTAACCTTATTATCGGCAATAACGGTGATTTGTTTTTTTACGTTTCCAAATAAAAATAATGAATCAGACCGGCCACCATCAAGTTTACTTGGCGTGATAGAAGAAGTCAACACTTGAATAGGGGGGTTGCCTTCAAACTGTGGAATGGTAGTTTGTAGCTCAGTTGAATTTACAAAGGAAGTCTCAAGCGGATTGCCGCGGAAGAGAACAGACGATTCAGGGGTGAGGTTTTGACCTTGTACAGTTAGCGTGAATTCAGCTGAACCAGGCGATGCCGTTGCTGTATCATATTTCAAGGCAACAAGCGTAGGCTTTGGTGATGCAATTGTTGAGAATGAAGCATCGGCTTGAATAAAACCAGCGCCAGACTTTGAATCAAAGCCGGGCTCGTGCATATCCAATGCAGATGCTTTGAGCACCTGCCTAATTTCTTCAGGAGTATATTTTGCTCCATTATAAAATTTCGATCTTCCCTCCATTAAAAGCGCAGCAACTGCGGCCGCATGAGGCGCAGCAGCAGAAGTTCCAAAGAAGTTGAAGAAGTTATCCTTACCAAGAGGTAAATCTAAATCAACATCAAGGCCTCCTAATTGCACTGTTGTATTTACGCCATTAGGCGCAATGAAATCAGGTTTATTCCTATTTTCACCATTCACCAAAGTTCCACCAATAGAAGAAAAAGTTGCTACTGTAAATTGCTCCGCATCGGCAGGTCGTTTATAATCAAATTCAGGTGTGTTACTATAAAGCACTGCACCAACAGTCATCGCTCCTTTAGCATTGGCCTGACCCACAATGGTTGATGTGCCTGTATGGTATTCATTAAATTTAATTTGATCGCCACGAAAGACAATGTATTTAAACTTAACGTTGCCTGTTCCGGCTGCACGAACCACCATGATATTTGTGTTGGTTGAGTTTTGAACAGTAAAGGGTAGTACTTCAATCGGGTCGCCACCCAAATTGTTTCTGTTAAAACCAAAAAGTGTTGCACCGGTATCATCGGTAAGATAAATATCGAGATCGTTAGTTGTTCCAGTTTCGGTTTCGCCTAAGGAATATATAGCATCTTCCCATTGCAACACAAGTGTGTATGTGCCCGGACCAACTGTTATGTTTTGATAGATATCTCCACTGCCATAATCATGTGCGGAGCCTGTTATGCCTTGGGGTGCAGGGGCAGAAGAGAAATTACTTTCATACGATTTACTGCCAAAATTACCTGCTGCTGTAAAATAGGAAACTCCCTGCGATGAAACGTAATCAACGGCTTGGGCAACTTTACCATCTTGAAAAAATGGTTCGGTTAAATAGGTAATGTCATCAACAATAATGTCGCACGTATCGGCTTGAAGTTCTTTAATTCCTTTTGCAAAATCACCGGCACTGATGTAGCCTGTTCGAAAGGCAAGTTTAGCTTCGGGGGCAATGTCATGAACAATTTGAAGCATGGCCCGGCCCTCATCAATCCCGCCAAACGGAGAATCTTTTAGTACGCTTACATTGCCCGGAAGATCATTATTTAAAACATTTGCCAATGCGGGGTTCCCGGGTTGTTTATTATAGCTGTCGGATAGCACGCCAACTTTAATTCCTTTTCCACTAAGTCCATAGCCCAATCGCGCAAGATCAGAATGCATAGCGTTGTCACCTTTAGTGGTAATGGTACCCACATTACCCACTGGTGGATAAGCAGGCCGAACATAATTAATAAGTTCTGGCAAATCATTTAGAAGTGCAAGATTGTCAATAGGAAATAGTCCGGTTATGATCAAGGAATTATCACCATTGTCAACTTCGTCTGTTAAACCATATTGCGGAGTTTTAAGTAGCGTTAAGAGTTCATTACGTTTACCAATGATTGAAATAACCTCAATCAAAACATTCTCATCAGAAATTGTATAGATAAAATTACTGCTTGTATTAGTGGGGTCGAAATTTGCTGATAGCGAGTTTAATTCAGATCCTATCAGGTCAGCCACTTTTCCAGCGGTTGGAGGTGTATAATAAGGACAGATTTCAGAATAGCTAACAGTTACTTCATCGGTAGTATTGCATGCCAGTGAAGAGGTGGCCTTAAAGCTATCTTTTGCAACAACACTATATATTGTAGTAGCCGATGGACTTATAGCAAGCGTTGCTTGAGTACCTATTGATGCTCCATTTGCAAACCATTCATACGTATAAGGTCCCGTGCCACCACTAGCAACTGCGGTAAGCGTGGTTGTATTATTTTTAAAGCAAACGCTTGCATCAGCACCAGCTGTTACGGATAGTGGTTGGTTAACATTTACAATAACGGCATCTGATGAAGAGCAGGTTGACTGCCCATTGCTGGAAACAGTAACAGTATAAGTGGCAGTAGTTTGAGGACTTACGTTGATCGATGCACCTGTCATTCCATTACTCCAAGTATACGTATAGGGTGCTGTACCTCCCGTTGCCGTTGCAGTTAGGGTAACAGAATTTGCATTTGAGCAAACCGAAATATCGGCACCTGCATTAACGGTTGGTGCAGTACAAGTTGAAAAAGGCGCATACACAATGGTAACGCCACTTTGAATATTCACCTGGCTGCCACTCCAAAGAGCACCTGTAATTTCTGTCTTTCCACTTCCTGAACCAATATTGATTGCTCCATAAGGAGCCCAAACAGTTCCTAACCATTTTGACTTTGAACTTGTTGATCCATTGGCAATGTCAAAAGCATAGTAATCAGATCGCGTTCC
>Ga0154020_10000099_pt1 | contig 93077 bp, 73 predicted proteins | sample Klosneuvirus_201_FD_109709 | JGI IMG/M metagenome (GOLD analysis project Ga0154020, IMG submission 109709) | Active sludge microbial communities from wastewater, Klosterneuburg, Austria - Klosneuvirus_20160825_MG | ecosystem: Engineered > WWTP > Aerobic digester > Activated sludge | place... | reverse complement strand
GAGTTCGCTTTTCGCTCCTCCCCAAAGCGAGCTCCGCTTCGTAGCAGCCCTCTTCTGTTCGCTACAGCCCCGCCTCCAGATGCTTCAGCCCGCTTCGACAAGTACCTTACGGACGGATTGGGGTTGCTTCGACGCCGCTTGTCTTGTCGGGACTGAACGTGTTACACGGCGCTGCGATGTCGCAGACCAACATGCTCGTCCGCTCCGTCCGTTCGTCGCTATTGCCCAGCTGGCTGTTTCTGTCGATTGTCGGTGGGTGTAGTGGGCTCATCGATCCCGACCCGTATACCGGGACCATCGATCCGTCGGCATTCGACAAGCAGTACAAGTTTCAGCCGACCTCGCGCGAGGACCCGGTGCTTGGCTGTCTGATGCCGCGCCGAGGCTGGGACGGTACCTCGCTGAGTGATGGACTCCGCTTCTATTACCTGGGAGCGCTGTTTGCAACCCAGCTTGACCTCTCAGGGGCCTTCGATACCGCGCGCGCGCTGCCGCCGTCGGTGTATCAGCTCACCGGCTGCAACGCTCCCGAAGGCCGCAATGACCCGGGCGACTTCGATATCCGTGTGAACAACTACGACCGACGGGTGCAGTATCCGATCTTGTCGCAAGGCTTGTTTCCGGTCCAGGTCGGCGGGGCTTCCGAGCCAACGGCGCAGGCCTCGTACAGGCCCTTTCATCTGATGGTGCAGGCGGCGCTCGGTCCATCGGTGCGCGATCGCATGGGCTGTAACGACGTGAAGCGCGAGCTGTCGTTGCTGGAGCGAGCCGGCTGGGATCGTGCCAGCAAGGCGTTTCCCGATGGCACGCCGAAGGACTACGATTTTACGTTCCAGAGCCGCGAGCAGCTCAAGACCAGTGCGGCGCGCTGGAAAGACTGGCCGATGGTGAACGTCGGCGTACCGGTGGGTCGGAGTCTCGATCCGGTGCAGGCCTGTCCGTTTGTGACCGGCTCTAAGGCGGTTTATCCCAAGACCTTGAGCGATCCGGCAGCGACGTTCCAGTTCCCGGCGCAGGCTTGGTTCCGGGGTCTTCTGTCGGGGTATCTCGATGGCGGGGATCTGCCAGTGTCGACCGATCCGCGGAAGTGTCCGGCGCTGTTTGACTCCGGCAGGCCCTGCAAGATCGAAGGCGGGATGCCAACCGGCTGTAGCTTCGTCGATGGCGAGGTCTGCACGGCTCCCGATGCAACGAAGCCCGGAACGTGCTTGGCGCCACCGCCGGTCTGCCCGGTGATCAACGACTTGTACGTGTCCAAGGATGAGTTCGTTCCACCGGGGAGCAGTGGTCACGACGCGAGCGATCCGCTGCCGCGCAGCAAGGCGATCGTGACGCTGACTGATCCGGCGGACATGACCAAGACCCGCAAGGCGGATGCGCTGGCGATGTTTGCGGCGGCACCGGGACAGCCGGGATTCTCGCCGGTCTGCCGGGTGCGCTGGGTGGACGTGAGCAAGCTGACCTGCGCCAAGAGTGAACCGGACGCGATTCGGCCACGGCCACTGTGTACGGTAAGCGAGATCTTGAGCACACCGGCGGCGATTGTGCCGACGGCAGCGGGCAAGGATGTCTTCGTCCACTGCCTGTTCTTGGCAGGGGCGAAGTAGCGTGGGGAGTCCGGCGATGAGATTGGGAAGAGGGCTGTGGGCGGCGCTGCTGCTCGTTGTGCTCCTGCTGGCTCCGCGGTCTGCTTTGGCCATCGGCGAAGTGACCGGGCGACTTGGCGGAATCGTCACCATTGATGGCACCAAAGACGGCTTGTCGGGCGTGCCGATGGTGGTGCGCTCCAAGCAGCTGATCGGCGGCAGTCGCACGGTTGAGACCGGCGATGACGGCAGTTACCTGTTTCAGAGCTTGCCGCCCGGTACCTACGAGCTAGAAGCCAAGATCGAGGGCTTTGCCCCGGTCGAGCAGCGCGGCATCGTGGTGGTGGCTGGACAGCTGGCCGCGGTCGATGTCGTGCTGCGGGTCGGTCAGATCACCGAGACCAAGCGGATCATCGAGAAGCGCAACCCGATCCTCAATCCCGAGAGCGCGGTCTCGACAACCACGCTCGACAACCGGAAGGTATCGCGGACCCCGGTGTTTCGGCAGGTCCAGTCGATCGCGCAGCTGGCTGCGGGCGTTGGTCCTGGCACGACTCCTTCGGTGCGCGGCGGTCTGTCGCGCTACACCCGATTCCTGGTCGATGGACTCGATACCTCGGACATCGTGACCGGTGGGCTCAGCTCGCCGATGAACTTCGACGCCGTCGAGCAGTACACGCTGTTTACCGGCGCGATGGATGCCGAGTACAACTCGCTCGGTCTGGTTCAGAACATGGTCACGCGCTCCGGTGGCAACAACTTCACCGTCGACGCCAGCGTAGTCATTCAGCCGACTGCGTTCTATCTGCGCAATCGCTACAGCGCGCAGCTCCCGCAGCAAAATGGCGCTTTGATCTACGACGATCGCGAGCCGCCGGTGCGCGACTTCTACTCGGTGAATGCCAACGTCGGCGGTCCGATCGTCAAGGACCGGCTGTGGTTTTTCACGTCGTTTCAGTTCAACTACAACCGGGCGATGATCACGGTGCCGCCCTTTCCGTGGCTCGGCATCACCGACGATACGGATCGGTTCCGCGACACCTATACCTATCTCGGACGTGCCAAGCTGACCTGGCAGGTGACGACCGGAACGCGGCTGTCGGTCTCCTTTAACCTCGATCGCAACTTCGTTACTAACGGCGCGCAGCAGACAACCCTGGCTGCGGAGGCAGAGCGGCGAACGGGTCGTGGTGGCGAGTGGCTGGTGGTCCTGCTCGATTCCACGATCTCTCCGAAGTGGATGTTCCAGATGCAGGCGGGCTTTACCACCAAGCGCTCCGTCGAAGACACGATGCGCATGGGGGACGATGGTCTGCCCGATCGAGTGACTTCTGCCCATACCCTGCGGACCAGCGATCAGTTCAATGGCGTGACATATCTGAACAGTGCGCTCGGCTGGAACCAAGAGACCAAGTACCGCGTGCAGGTGGACCCGACGCTGCTCTTCAGCTCGATGGGTCTTGGCGGGATGCACAACGTCAAGCTCGGCGCGCAGTTTGCCTACATGAGCTATCAGCACAACGTGGGAATTGCCGGCGGTCGCAACTATACCGACACCGTGCCGGGGACTCCTTGTGACCCTGCGGATGCCAACACCCACGCGAGCTGTTCCCAGGTCACGGAGTATCCGGACTCGCTTCCGAGTGGGAATGTTGCCGCGAGTGGTTTCCCGACGACTGCGGGCGCGATCAACATCGGCTTTTTTGCGCAGGACCGCTACACCATCAAGCGCTACCTGACCCTGGTGCCGGGCTTCCGGTTTGATGTGGGAGTCCTCCGTGACTACCAAGGGAATCAGCTCGGAACGCTGTTTGGATACGGGCCGCGCATCTCGCTGGTCTACGATCTGCTGCACGATCGCTCGACGCTGATCTCGGCGCACTACGGACGCCACAACGACATGGGCAACGCGTTCATTGCCGATCGTGGAAACCCCCAGCAGCTCTCGATCTTCAAGAACTGGGATAATGCGAGCAAGTCGTTCCTCGAGCGCAATCGCTCGGGAGGACCGGGCGGACAGCTGTTTGCAGACAACATCTCGCCTCCCAGTCTGGATGAAGCTTCGGCAGGCATTCGGCGCGAGGTGATCGCCGAGACAATCATCGGCATCGACTATACCTTCCGTCGCTATTCCAATATGTGGGCGAACTCCGAGGTCAACCAGATCTGGGACCCGGCGGGAATGCGGGTGGTCGGTTATGCCAACGGTGATCGTCGCCGCATCTACCAAGCAGAGACTCCTGAGGATGCCCGGCGGACCTATCACGGGCTTGATCTGTGGGTGCAAGGGAATCCGGGGAACTGGGGCCTGGTGGCTTCTTATACCTTGGCCTTTACCGACGGTACGGTCAGCGATTACTTCTCTGCCTATCGTCAGAACCCGCGCCTCAATGCGCTGTATTCCGGACCGATGGCGGACAACTACCGCCACGCGCTCAAGGGCGCGATCGACTACAACTTCGACATGGGCTTAAACGCCAGCGTGCGCATGCAGTACCGCACCGGTGCGCCGCAGTGGAAAGTGTTTCAGAGTCCAGAGGACTCGAGCTTCTCGCTCTACCGTTCGCCGCGTGGTACCTCGACGGGAACTCGGGTCAACGATCCGACGACGTGGTCGGAGTTTAAGCTTCCCGATCAGTTCATTCTCGATCTCCAGTTCACGTACAACTTCCAGAAGCTGATTGGTCAGCGGTTTGACGTGATGCTGCTGCTCTTTAACATCTTCAACAACGCGACTCCCTCTTCGATCGATCAGCGGAACGGCGCGACTTTCGGGGCGATCCAGGGGCGACAAGACAACTTCAACGCCGAGATCATCATCCGCTATCGGTACTAACGAGACATGACGAAGGGCACTCCGCTACAGATTGTTTCGTCGATGGTGCCGCGCGGTGATCAACCGGTGGCGATTGTCCAGCTGACCGAAGGACTCGAGCGCGGGGACAAGCGTCAAGTGCTGCTCGGTCTGACTGGATCGGGCAAGACCTTTACGATGGCGTGCGTCATCGAGAAGGTGCAAAAGCCCACCCTGATCATCGCGCACAACAAGACGCTGGCGGCGCAGCTGTACGGCGAGTTCAAAGAGCTGTTTCCGCACAACGCCGTCGAGTACTTCGTATCCTACTACGACTACTACCAGCCTGAAGCGTACCTGCCGACCTCCGATACCTTCATCGAGAAGGACTCTCTGATCAACGAAGAGATCGATCGGATGCGTCACTCGGCGATGCACGGAGTGATCTCGCGCCGCGATGTGATCGTGGTCGCTTCGGTGTCGTGCATCTATGGAATTGGTGATCCGGATTTTTATCGCAGCATGGTGCTCACTCTCGACGTGGGACAGAGCGTAAGGCGCGATGCGGTGCTGCGACGACTGGTCGAGCTACAGTACGAGCGCAATGACCTCGACTTCCACCGCGGCACCTTCCGGGTGCGTGGTGATACGGTGGAGCTCTTCCCTCCCTTTGAAGAGGAAGTGGCAGTCCGCATCGAGTGGTTTGGCGACGACATCGATACGATTTCAGAGGTCGATCCGCTGCGTGGCAAGACGCTGCGCAAGATGAAGGAAGTCAGCATTTTTCCAGGATCGCAGTACGTCACGCCGGCGGATGCGCTGGTCAAGGCGATGGGCGCGATCAAAGAAGAGCTGCGCGAGCGGATCACCTACCTCAAAGACAATATGAAGCTGGTCGAGGCCCAGCGCATCGAGCAGCGGACTCTGTTCGACCTTGAGATGCTCGACCAGATGGGACACTGCTCGGGAATCGAGAACTACTCGCGGCACCTCTCCGTTCGGGCACCGGGTGAGCCGCCAGCGACGCTGATCGATTACTTTCCGCGCGACTTTCTGTGCATCGTCGATGAGAGCCATCAGACCGTGCCGCAGATTCAGGCGATGTACCGTGGGGACAGGTCGCGCAAGGAGACACTGGTCGACTACGGATTCCGTCTGCCGTCCGCGCTGGACAATCGCCCCCTCAAGTTTGAGGAGTGGAATGCCAGGGTTCCGCAGGCGGTGTTTGTGTCGGCGACTCCTGGCGACTACGAGCTACAGCAGACGGGCGGAGTGGTGGTCCAGCAGGTCATTCGGCCCACCGGTCTGCTCGATCCAGAGATCGAAGTACGGCCAGTCGGAACCCAGGTGGATGACTCGATTGCCGAGATTCGGCTGCGCATTGCGACGGGCGACCGCGTGCTGGTGACGACGCTGACCAAGCGGATGGCCGAGCAGCTGACCGAGTTTTACGCAGAGAACGGAATCCGCGTTCGATATCTCCACTCAGACATCGATACGCTCGAGCGCTCCGAGATCATCCGCGATCTGCGACAGGGCGTGTTCGATGTCCTCGTTGGTATCAACTTGCTGCGGGAAGGTCTCGATCTTCCGGAAGTGTCGCTGGTGCTGATCCTTGATGCGGACAAGGAAGGCTTCCTGCGCGCCGAGCGCTCGCTGATGCAGACCTGTGGCCGCGCCGCTCGCAATGAGCATGGCAAGGTCATCATGTACGGCGATCGGATTACGCGATCGATGCAGATCTGCCTCGATGAGACGGCCCGCCGGCGCAAGATTCAGGACGAGCACAACAAGAAGAACGGCATCACGCCGCAGACCGTACGTCGCAAGGTAAGTGATCTGCGGGCGCTGGTGCAGGGCGAGGTCGCGATCGCCGAGCAGGAGCTGGCTGCGAGCGAGGCCCGTCCTGGTTATGGCAGTGAGAAGGAGCGGAGAGGGCGTCCAGACAAGAAGACTGGCCTACCGTTTGGCGGCAAGAAGCAGGCTGCAAACAAGGACGAGGCGCCGCTCGACTTGGCGAATATTCCGTCGCTGCTTGTGAAGTTGAAGGGGCAGATGAAGGAAGCGGCCGCCGACCTGAACTTCGAGCGGGCCGCTTCGCTGCGGGATCGCATTCGTGAGCTAGAACAGCTCGACTTGATCTTGCGCTGACTACCAGCCGCCGAAGAAGTCTTTGACCTTGCCGGCGGTTTTTCCGAGCGTCTTGGCGGCGCCCGAGACTCCGCTGACTAGCGTGCCACCGGCCTTCTTGGCTCCGTCCCAAGCGCCCGAGATCTTGTCACCGGCCCAGTCCTTGGCGGCGCCGAGCGCCTTGCCAGCGGAGCTGACGGTGTTGCCCACGAACTGCTTGGCCTGGCTGGCGCCGGCTGCGACATCACTCCAGCCGACTTTGCCGTCGCCATCGCGATCGGCGGCGTTGTGGATGGCGTTGCCGGCGGCCTTGGCCTTGTCCCCAACCCAGTCCTTGGCGGCGCCGAGCGCCTTGCCAGCGGAACTGACGGTGTTGCTCGCGAACTGCTTGGCCTGGCTGGCGCCGGCTGCGACATCACTCCAGCCGAGCTTGCCGTCGCCATCGCGATCGGCGGCGTTGTGGATGGCGTTGCCGGCGGCCTTGGCCTTGTCGCCCATCCAGTGCGCCGCGTCTCCGGCCTTGTCGACGGCCCAGTCCTTGGCATTGCCGAGTGCCTTGCCCGCACCCGAGATCTTGTCGCCTGCCCAGTCCTTGGCTTGGCCGATGCCCGTCACAATGTCATTGAAGCCGAGCTTGCCGTCGCCGTCGCGATCAGCGGCGTTGTGCATCGCCTTGCCGGCATTCGCCGCTTTGTCGAGCAGCCAGGCTTTCGCGTCGGAGGCCTTGTGACTGGCCCAGTCTTTGGCATTGCCGATCGCCTGGCCGGCCTGCGCCATTTTTTCACCGGCAAAGTCTTTGACTTCGCCGATGCCGGTGAGGACGTCACCGATGCCGAGCTTGCCGTCGCCATCGCGGTCGGCTGCCTTTTTCGCGGCAGCCACTCCGCCCTTGGCTTTGTCGACCACCCAGTCTTTCGCCGTGCCCAGCGCCTTGCCGGCATCGGACACTTTGTTGCTGGCCCACTCCTTGGCCTGGCCGGCACCAGCGAGAATGTCACCGAAGCCGATTTGGCCGTCGCCATCGCGGTCTGCGGCGTTGTGAAGTGCCTTGCCCGCAGCATTGAGCTGATCGCCGGCCCAGTCCTTTGCCAGACCCGCCTTGTCGGACAGCCAGTCTTTGGCCTGGCCAGCCCGGACGCGGATGTCGTTGACGCTGAACTTGCCGTCTTTGTCGCCATCGAGGAAGCTCTTGGCGCCTTCCCAGCCCTTGTCGAGCAGGTTGGCTCCGCCCTGGGCCAGCTCGCCGATTCCCTTGGCGGCATCATTGGCCGAGAGCTTGCCGTCCCCGTCGCGGTCGAGACCGTTGTGGATCTGCTTGCCGGCCCACTTGGCCAGCTCGTAGGTCTGCTTGAGATCGAGGGTCGCGTCAAACGACACCGAGCCGCCGAGACCGAGCGCCGCGCCGAGCTTGCCGCCGATGTGCAGCTTCCAGTCCTCAAGCGAGATGCCGCCGGACGCCTCGAAGCCAATGCCCGCGATTCCCGAAGCACCGACCTTGCCCTTGAGTGGGCCGAGGTTGGCGTGGGCATCGACGCTGCCTTCGGCTCCCGCAAAGCCACCGATCTTGCCTTCGGCACCGATGAACTTGGGACCAACACCGACCCTGGCTCCGGCACCCAGCTTGACGCCCGCAAAGCCGTCGGCATGGACGCCCGCGCCAGCCGTCAGTGGGTCGGACACGATGCCATTCATCGAGGCCAGCCGGCCATCCTTGCTGGTCACGTCGGCGTCGCCGTTGACTCCGACACCAGCACGGGTGCTGGCGTGCGCATTGGCATCAAAGCCGTTGCTGCCAAACTTGAGGTTCGCGTCGGCGCCAGCTTCCGCCAGTGCGTAGGCGTCGCCAGATGCTTTGGCGGTGCCGTACTGGCCGCTGGTCTCAGCAGTGCCGCGGACACCGACCTGCTCACGAACGCCGGCTGCCGCTCGACCGCTGTACAGGTCGAGGCTCGCGCCATCGCCGCTCGCCTTGGCACTGCCCCAGGAGTTGGTCCACGGGAGCGTGCCAGCGGTCGAGTCGTGATAGACGCCATTGCCGCCGTTATTGGAACTGACCGTTGGGATGCCCGTCAGATCGGCTAGATCGATGCTGGGCGCACCCATGGTCGCGTTGCCGACGGTGTGCGGTGCATTTGGATCTTTCTCATCAGGCTGGGGGGTGTCGCCTTTGCGGTTGCCGACACCAGAGCCCCAGCCCGTCCAGTTCTGGTATGCGCCGCTCTCGTTCTTCTGCTCGCCAGAAATGTCGTAGTGATTCGCTGGCGTGTTCGAGATTCCAAATCCAGAGCTAGTCGCAGGCTGCTGTTGTTGATCAAAGTCGCTCACTAGAATCCCCCAATCCTGACCTTAACTAGTTGTCGGCCTGCTGCGGTTTCAAGTTGCCCGCTGCGGATTCGAGCGGTCTGTCACTCGGGCGGTGCGGACTGTGGACAGGTGCCTACTCCTCGGGTGCTGCGAGCAGCCGCAGCAACACCGTCTTTGGTGATAGACTGGTCAACATGCGAAACGTAGCGATCTCCGTCGGTGTCATTGTCTTGGCCTTGGTGATCTGGGTTGCGACCCGCAAGCCGCTCTCGATCGATGATGAGCTGGGCAAGCTGGTGCCCGAGGATCGACAAGCGCTGGAGGCCATTGCGACTGCTGCGGGTGTGACTCCCAATCAGCTGCGACCGGTTGGGCCGGGGGTCCTGCAGTACAACCCCAAGGCGGTCGCGATTCAGGAGGGGCATGTGGTCGAGCTGCGGCTTGGTGATGCGCCGATCACTCGGTTCGATGCGATCAGCCGGCTGACTGGGCTGCGCGTCCTGTGGCTGGATGGGAGCAATCTGTCGTCGCTGCAAGGCATCGCTTCGCTGAAGGCACTGCGCACGCTCAACCTGAGTCGGTCGAAACTTGGCTCGCTGGTTGGGCTGGCCGGGCATCCCTCGCTCGAGCGGTTGAATTTGTCGCAGTGTGGCCTTGATTCGATCGCGGAGCTTCGCGACCTGGCCAAGCTGGAGGAGCTTGATCTCAGTGGCAACAAGCTCGGCGATGTGGCGGCCCTAACTGCTCTGCCTGCGCTCAGCAGTCTGGATCTGAGCGGTAACCCCGTAAAAGCGCTGCCGAGTCCTGTGCCGGCCCGCTGGAAAGTGAAGTCCGATATGCCTGCCTCAGCCCCTGCCCCGAGCAACGTCAAGACTCCCGACAACTGGGTCGACAGCACGCCCAAGACCAGCGGCCAGTCCAAGCAAGGCACGCTCAAAGGAATGGTGACCAATGCCTCCTATACGGTAGAGGGAACCATCTCTTCGATGACCGGAGCGATCCTGATTCCGAACATTGCCGGCGTCGAGCAAGCGAGCGGTGGCAACACCACGCTCGAGCTGGAAGTGAAGCAGGGGAGGGTCCGTGCGTATCTGGAGAGTGCGATTCCCGACCCCGGATCGATCACTGGCCAGCGCACGGGTTACATCTATGCGGAGGCGACTCCTGGTAAGCCAGGTCAGATCGTCGGAGCGCTGCGTAGCTTTGGTGGGACGTATGGAAAAGCGAAGGCGTATCAGATCGTGATTGAGAGTCTGGATGGCGAGGCGCAGGGCGTCTCGTACAAGCTGTGGCGTAAGTAGCTAGCCTACCTTCGCGACCTTCTTGTGACCCGCCTCGGCCAGATACTCCTCCCACTTGCGAATCGTTAGCTGCTGGAAGTGATTCACGGCAGGATTTAGCTCGGCAAGCTGCTCATCGTAGTAGGTGTTGTAGCCATCCTGCTCGGCTTCGACGGCCACTCCATCCTCGGCAAGCAAGGGCCTGATGTGCAGCTCCTTGGCTACATCGAGTACGCGCTGGAGCAGCTTGTGCGGAATGTCGATGTTGACGATCGGAATCTTGAGTCCCGAAAAATAGAACAGGAAGAAGCCGCGCGTGGTCTGCTCGTCGATTGGCAGCACGAACAGGTGGTGCTTGATCTTGCCGTCGGTGTTTGACCACTGGAAGGGATACTCGTAACAGAGATCCATGTGGTCGGTGTTGATGCCCTTGCGGTCCACAAACAGACCGGCAATCGGGCCTCGGCCCACCTGGGTATCGTAGCTCACGTACACCTTGTCTCCGATCGACTCCAGCTTGGTCAGCTTGGCATCGGAGAACGGTCGGAACTTGCGGTGCAGATAGGCGTGGGTGAAGTCACTCACGTTGTCGATGATCATCGAGTGATGCGCTTTCCAGGTCGCATCGATCGACACCACGCCCCACGGACTCGGTCCCTCTAGCTCGGGAATGTCGGGAATGCGGTGGACATCCTGCATCTCGGGATTCCCAGGGAACACCCAAATGAGTCCGTAGCGCTCCTGAACCGGAAAGGAACCGACGCGGATGTTGGGAAATGGCTTGCCAAACAGCTCGTGGGGAACAGAGACCAGCTTGCCGTCGCAGCCGAACTCCCAGCCGTGATACATGCAGACTAGGTTGCAGCCTTTGACCTGGCCCATCGAGAGCTTGAGCTGCCGGTGGGCGCAGCGATCTTCAATGGCTTGCACCTTGCCGCTGTGATCGCGATATACCGCGATCGAGCGACCCCAGAACTTGGCCTCAATGACCTTGCCGGGCTTGAGGTTTTCCGATTTCTCGACCGGATACCAGTAGTCTGGATGTAGACCTGCGGCTCGTACCTTTTGGCGACGGTTTTTTGCTTCCAGAAAGCTGGGGGCGGCGCTTGGGTTGGGACGTGTATCAAAGCGAATCATGGGGGACTCCTTAAGACAGGTGAGGAGTACGGATCGCACCGCGCCGGGCGAAGAACTCGAAGGCTTCGCGGCAGGCGCGCTCGACGGTGGTTGGCTGAAAACCAAGCTCGGTCTTGGCCTTGGTCAAATCGGCGTGACGATGTAGCTGGAGCAGCCTCACCGCTCCTGGCGTGAGTCGCTGCGGGAACTCGGGAGCCACAAGCGTCAGGATCGGACTGAGCACCTCCGCCACCGCGCCCATCACTTGAACGGGCACTTTGAGACGCGGTCGGGGCTGGCCGGTCAGCCTCTCCCATAGCTCCATCATCTGCGGCAGCGTCATAAACTCTGTCGCAAAGACATACTTTTCGCCGCGTCGTCCCTTCTCCATCGTCAGGATGTGACCTTCGACGATGTCGTGCGCAGAGACGAACTCGAAGCCGCCTTCGATATAGGCGTGGAGCTTGCCGTTCGCAAAGTCACACAGCGCGCGTCCCATCCGCGACGGCTTGTAGTCGTGGGGACCGAGGATTGCGCAGGACGTGGCGATGGCGACATCAAGTCCGCGATTGGCGGCGGCCAGGCACTCCAGCTCGACAAAAGTCTTCGACGCTTCGTAGGGCATCATCCGCTCGAACGGATAGATGCGCATCTCTTCGTTGCTCGGACGCGACGGCTGATGGTGGTCGTACCCGACGGCGCTGAAGCTGCCGGTGACCACGGTGCGCTCGACATCGAATTTCTTGGCCGCGCTGAGAATGTGGCGAGTCCCGAGCACGTTGGAGTCGTAGATCTCGCGCTTGTGCGCGGCATTGCCGTAGATCGTTGAGACCTTGGCCGCCGCGTGAAAGATTCGTCGGCAGCCTTTGACCGCGAGATCGACAGCGCCCGGATCGCGAAGGTCTCCGTAGACGCGCTCGACATCCAGGCCCTCGACGGCGCTGTTGTCACTCTGGGGACGAAGCAGGACGCGAACCTCGTGACCATCGGCGAGCAAGCGGTGCATCAGGTTCGCCCCCAAGTGGCCGCTGGCACCGGTGAGGAGGACTTTGCCAGCAGGCCGGCTGCCGATCGAAACAGAACTCATGGACTGTGGGCTCCTTGAAAAAGCGGCTCCGTTCTAGCAGGGCAATAGCCAAGTGCGCAATGCGCAGTAACGCACACAATCTCCGACGGTTGTGCGGTTGCGCACGAGCTAGCCGCCAAGGGCCCATAAAGATGCCTGTCATCTGCATCATATTGGGCTGGCACAGTCGCTGGCAGTTACGACAGGATCGGGAGTCGGCCAGGCTTTTGCCGACCCGCGCGAGGGTCATTTTCTGCGGCGAGCTGTCCACAGGCGGCATCAATGTCGACGCCACGGGTCTTGCGGACGTAGGTCACAAAGCCGAGCTTCATGCACTCCGCTTGGAACGCGAGGACCGCGCGCTGCTCCGGCCTCCGATAGGGCGCTTGCGGGTGCGGATTCCAGGGAATCAAGTTGAGCTTGCAGGGAATCCCGCGCAGAAGCTCCGGCAGGCGGCGCGCATCTTCGAGGCTGTCGTTGACACCGCCGAGCAGGACGTACTCGATGGTAATCCGCTGCCGACGATCCAAGGGGAAGCGGCGCAGCGCAGCGACTAGGCTCTGGATCGGATAGCGACGATTGATGGGCATGATGACATCGCGGACAACGTCACTTGAGGCATTGAGAGAGACCGCGAGGTTTACCGGCAATCCCTCGCGACCGAGCCGCTCAATCGCGGGCACCAGCCCAGCGGTCGAGACCGTAATGCGTCGCCGTGAGAAGCTCCGACCGAGTGGATGAAGCAGGATGCGGAGCGCTCGCATCAGGTTCTCGAGGTTGTGCAGCGGCTCGCCCATTCCCATAAAGACCAGGTTGGTCACTTGGTCGCCGCCCGCGAGTCGCGTCGGATCGTCGGGAGGAAGACTCTTGAGCAGCGCTTCGGCCTGATAGACCTGGCTCACGATTTCCCCGGCGGACAGGTTGCGACCGAAGCCCAGCTTGGCCGTCGCACAGAAGTCGCAGTCAATCGCACAGCCGACCTGCGAGGACACGCACTGGGTCAGCTTCCGCCGCACCCAAGTCTCGGCAGGCTCGTCCTCATCATCATACGCATCGGGGGTTCGCACCGGCTGCGCCAGACTCGAGGTCACCTCGCGCGCATCGTCGTCAGGAATCAGCACGCTCTCGATCAGTCGATCGTCGGCGGTCTTGAGCCGGATCTTGCGCGTGCCATCGACGGACAGCTGGACCTTGTCGATGTGAAGCTCCGCCACTCGCACCAGATTTTCTCCACGCAAGCGCAGGCGCAGCTTTTGACTCACATCGGTCATCTCATCGAGATTGGTCACGCCGCGGGCATGGACCCAGCGAAAGAGCTGCTCGCCGCGATACCTCTTCTCGCCGAGGCGCTGCATTAGCTCCGTCAGATCTTCATAGGTCTGGTTGCGAAGCTCAATCGGGGCAGGGGAGTCGAAGACGGCAGAAGACTGATCGGTGCTCATGACGCGCGCAGTCTAGCAAGGAACTACGCCGCGCGGAGCAGGGTTGGGGGAAGCGAGGTAAGCGGCTCGACTAGCGGAGCAGGACGGCTGCGGCGATGCCACCGAGGCAGAGCAAGATGACGAGGACCGAGACGATCACCATGGCCATGTTGCCGCCCTTGGCTTGCTTCTTGGACGCTGCGATCTGTTCTTTGGACACCGAGGTCATCGGCTGAGTCGGCGCCGAGCTAGAGGGCGCAAGTGCAAGTCCCGCTGGTGCAGGGGCCTTTATCAGCGTCTGGGCCAGGCGAGGTGGAATGGCCGACTGCGAGTTCGAGCTTCCCGGACTGCTGCCCGGAGTTGAAGCGGGCGCCCTCATCGGATTCGAGACCGGGTGTGCCGCTCTCGGGGTAGCTGCGCTGGTGACTGCGGGTCGGGCCGGACTCAGGGGAGCAGCGCCGCCACCGGGCCACTCGACGTGGCCCTTCGCCAAGTCGACGTTGCCGGTCACGTCGAACTGCGCGCCACTGGTTGATTTGAAGACCGGCGCCTCGGCGGCTTTTTCGTCGCCGAACGCAGGCCTCATGACGACCCGAAACGTGCCATCGACCCAGCCGTTGAGCTTCGACATCGCAGCGATGGCGCTCTCGACCTGTCCGGCGATCACCGCGCTCTCGGCTTTCCCGAGAGTGAAGCGCACCTGCGCCGTCTCCCCAGTGCTTCGCAACAGATCGACATCCGCACTCAGCTGATTGTCGGCGCAGAGCTTGTAGATCGCGGTGACTTGGCCCGAGCGCAGCGAACCGCTCAGCTCAATGCTCTGGGTCAGCCGGCCCTTCCAGTCGGGGATGCGCTGCTCGACGACAAACTCACCGTTGGTCCACAGCGGCAGCGACCGTGTGCCTTGATCGCCTTCGTTCTCAATCGGCTCGCCGCCGATCCACATCAGATCCATGGTCTGATCGCCCTGCTGGAGGCGCAGATTGCCGGTCAGGCGGATGCGCTGACAGCGCTCGTACAGCTGCCTGATGCTTGTTTCCTTGAGTGAGCCGGTCCAGCGATACGCGCCCTGGGCAGATGAAGCTAGCGACATGAAAAGACAACCCCAAGAGAGCTTACCGCTAGAGCTTTCACCTGGTCAATCGCTGGCATGCCAGGTTGACCGGGCGGATGTAGGCACATTGCCTCTTGCACGGCGGCCAAGACTTTCGCTATGAACGAAACCTTGCGTGCCCGAGTGGGTGCGGAAAAAGTCGAACAACTGTCGGAGGTTTTGCTTATGCGTCGATTCACCCACGTCCAAGGAATGTTTTTGGGAGCAACCTGTGGCTTTCTTCTCGCGGCAGCCGGTGCGGGCTGTGGCGGTGACGATGGCAACATGGACCCCGATGTGACGCCGGCCCCGGTTTGTGATGCCTCGAAGGTGACGGGCACCGAGAACAAGGCCGCCACCGACGCACTCAAGCTTCCCGGCGTGAGCGGCAACAAGACCTACGTCTACGACTTCGACGGTGACCTCCGTCCGGAAAACCAGCTCAAGAACCTGATCAGCACCATCTCGCTGTCGGGCCTGGACATCCAGGCGTCGGTGAACAAGGCGGTCATGGGCGGCGAAGCCATCGTGCTCATGAACGTGAAGACACCGGACCTGACCAAGGCGGAATGCGCGTCGGTGACCATGGGACTGGCGAAGGCGCTGGCGCCGATGGCTCCGGTTCCGAAGTTCGATGGCAGCGACGTGTTTGAGATGGCGCCGGACATCACCCCGGTGTCGCTGTTCGGCAAGATCGACGCGGGCAAGCTGACCACTTTGGCCTCAAAGGACCAGAAGCCGACCAACGAGCAGAAGATCGAGATTCGTCTGCCGCTCGGTGATGGCAAGGTGCTGCCGCTGGCTCTGCGGGGCGCCCATCTCGAGGGCACCGTCGTGAAGGAAGGCAGCATCACCAAGATCAAGGACGGCGTGCTGCACGGTGTGCTGGCGCAGAAGGACATCGACGACAAGATCGTTCCGCTCGTCGCCCAGCTACTGTCTGAGATGATCAACAAGGAACCGATGGGCGACACCGCCAAGACCATCATCGGCCTGTTCGAGAACCAGAACGATCCGGTCACCAAGAAGAAGTGCATGGACAACGCGAAGGACTGCTGCAAGACCAACGCGGCGACCTGCAAGATCCTCCCGGCGGAAGTCAAGAGCTCGGCGGTGGGCAACGTGCTCAGCTCCGACGTTCAGGTCTTCGACGACAACGGCAACTGGGCGCCGGTCGCTGGTGGCAAGAAGTACAACGGCATGTCGGTGGGCATCGGCTTCAGCGGCGTGACCGCGAAGTTCTAGTCCACTTGCCAGCCGGGGCGACTGCTGCGCTTCTGGCGTAGATCACGGTCGCCTTTGAGCCCCGGGAGGACGACCTCCTGGGGCTTTCACTTTTGGGCTTCGATCTTCGGAGATCGCCTATGACCGATGCACATTCTTATGTGGTGATCCTGGCCGGTGGGGGCGGTACCCGGCTGTGGCCGCACAGTCGGCGGCTGCGACCCAAGCAGTTTCTGCCGATGCTGCCGGGCGGTGAGACGCTGATTGGCGCGACGGCGCGGCGGACCACCGGTGTGGTGCCGATGGAGCGCACTCTGGTGGTCACGACCGCTGAGCAAGTGCCCGAGCTAAGGCGCTGCCTGCCGACCCTGCCGGTCGACAACATCTTGGTGGAGCCGACAGGACGGAACACGGCGCCGTGCATTGGGCTGGCGGCTCTCGTGCTTCACAAGCGCGACCCGCAGGCGGTCATGGCGGTGCTGCCCTCGGACCACTTTGTCTCGGACGAGGCGGGCTTTCGGCAGACCCTGGCGGCGGCGCTGGCGGTGGCACGCGGCGGTCATGTGGTGACGCTGGGCATCCGACCGACCCATCCCGAGACCGGCTATGGCTATATCGAGCTGGGCCCGGAGTCTGCGGGGACGCGACTGGCGGCGGCGTTCGTCGAAAAGCCCGACCACAAGCGCGCCGAAGAGTACCTGGCGTCGGGTCGCTATCTGTGGAACTCGGGGACGTTCTTCTTCCCGGCCCAGCGCATTCTCGACGAGCTGCGTGTCCAGCTGCCGGCGCTCTCGGAGATCCTCGACGAGCTGGGGCAGCATCCAGAGCGCACGGCGGCGCGCTATCCCGAGGCACCGGCGATCTCGATCGACTATGCGGTGATGGAGCGGCTCGGACTCGGACATGCCGGCGAGGCGCGAGCGATTCGGGTGCTCCTCGGAGACTTCGGCTGGAATGATGTGGGTTCGTTTGCGGCGCTTGCTGCCTTGCATTCGGCAGACGACCAGGGCAACCACGTCTTTGCGAGCAGCTCCGAGACGCCAAGTCCGGTGATCATTGACTCGCATGACAACTTGGTGTGGTCGGACGGGCAGCGGCTGCTGGCGCTGATTGGTGTGCGCGACCTGATTGTCGCCACCACCGATGATGCAGTGCTGGTGATGCCGCGGTCGCGGGCGCAGCAGGTCAAAGATGCCGTCGTACAGCTTCAGAAAGAAGGGCGGACCCGGTTTCTATGAACCCGCTGATGTTTCGCGAGTACGACATTCGCGGAGTCGCCGAGCGCGATCTCACCGACGAAGTCGTACACGCGCTAGGGCAGGGCGTTGGCACCCTGATCCTACGCAGCGGTGGGCAGCGGCTGGCCGTTGGGCGAGACTGTCGGCTGCACTCACCTCGGCTCCACGCGGCGCTGGTCGCTGGACTCCTGGCCAGTGGCGTGGATGTGGTCGACCTGGGAATCGTGCCGTCGCCAGTGCTCTATTACGCGGTCCACACGCTCGACGTGCAGGGTGGCGTGCAGATCACCGGCAGTCACAATCCGGCGAGCGACAACGGCTTCAAGATTCTCTGTCACAAGACCAGCCTCGATCGAACCCAGCTCGAGGCGCTGCGCGATCTGGTCTTGGCGCGCGACTTCCATCATGGGAAGGGGACGCTCTCCTCGCAGGATGTCGTCGCGGACTACCTGGCGTTTGTGAAGTCACGGCTGCGGCTCGGAGCGCGGCGCTTTCCGGTGGTGATTGATGCGGGCAATGGTACGGGCGGGGTGGTGGCGGTTCCGCTGCTCGAACAGCTGGGATTTCCGACGCTGGCGCTCGCGTGTGAGATGGACGGACGGTTTCCGCACCATCTGCCGGACCCGACGGTGCCCGAGAATCTTCGTGAGCTGCAAGACGCCGTCCGTCGCACCGGGGCCGAGGTCGGAATTGCGCTCGATGGCGATGCCGACCGACTGACGGTGATTGATCGGCAGGGGCGGATCTTGTGGGGCGACCAGCTGATGATCCTGCTGGCGCGGGCGATTCTCGCGGAGCAGCCCGGCGCGACCTTCATCTGTGAGGTCAAGTGCAGCCGCGCCGTCATCGACGAGATCCAGCGAGCAGGCGGTCAGGCGCTGATGTGGCGGGTCGGTCACTCGCTGATCAAAGAAAAAATGCGGCAGACCGGGGCGGCGCTCGGCGGGGAGATGTCCGGGCACCTGTTCTTTGCGCACCGCTACCTGGGCTTCGACGACGCGATCTACGCGGCGGCCCGGCTGCTCGAGCTGCTCTCGCAGTCGAGCGAGCCGCTCGAGAAGCTGGTTGATGACCTGCCCCAGCTGTTCAACACGCCCGAGCTGCGGGTGGCGGTGCCCGATGAGCAGAAGCTGTCGGTGGTGCGGACGATGGCCGCCGTGCTGCGGCAGTTTCCTGGCACCGAAGTGATCGAACTCGACGGGGTGCGGGTGACCTGGCCGGATGCCTGGGCGCTGGTCCGGGCGAGCAATACCCAGCCGGCGGTGAGTCTGCGCTTTGAGGCGGAGAGCGAGCTTCGGCTGCGGGCGGTGCAGAGCGAGGTGCAAGCGCTGCTCAAGCGGACGCTCGCCGAGCTGCCGAGTATTTCGTCGTCAGCCAGTCCCTCGTCGCCGCCAGCCTCGTGGGAACCAGTGGTCGCGCGGCAGCTCACCTTTTATTACGATATTGGCAGTCCCTACTGCTATCTGGCCATGCGGCAGCTCCCGTCGCTGCTAGAGCGCTGCCAGGCGTCGCTGCGGCTGGTGCCAGTGGTGAGCGCACGCTTGCAGTCTGCCGACGAGTGTGGCTCGACGCTCGGCCCGGCGCGGCGGCGCTATCTCCAGACCGACCTGCTGCGACTGGCGCGGCGGCTGCGGGTGCCACTACACTTTCCCTCGCGGTTTCCGATGAACACCATCCGGGCGCTGCGGCTGTGCGTGCAGGTGGCGCGGACCAGCGAGACCGCGCATGAACAGCTGGTGAGTCGACTGCTCAGCGCGTACTGGGTCGAGGATCTCGACCTGCTCGATGGGGATGCGCTGCGGCGACTGCTGGTGGGGCTGTCGCTGCCCGCCGATGAGCTACTGCACGGCTGCGGACTGTCCGAGGTGGCGTCGCTCCTTCAGCAGCACACCGAACAGGCCATTACAGCGGGGATCTTCCAGACTCCGAGCTTTGTGGTGGGCGACGAGCTGTTTGTGGGCTGCGACCGACTCGACTTTGTGGAAGCGGCGCTGCGATAAGTAAGGAGACGCGATGGCAGGCAACGGCGACGAGCCCAAGGACAATCCCAGAGACGCTCCCAAAGAAACGCTCCCCCGACCGCCTGCCGCAGCTCCGCAGGCGAGCTTTTCGTTTTCGGCCCCGCCGCCCGCTCGTCGTCCGGTGGCGCCCGATCCGCGTCCCTCGCCACCCAACCCAGGACCGCCGCCGCTGCTGGTGCGACGAATGGCGCCGGAGCGTCCGCAGCCGTCGATCGAGCCCCCGAGTGCAAGCACGGTCTATAAGGTCAGTGACATCGTGGGGCGGGCCGCGCGTCTCCTCGATGAAAACTTCGCGAGCGTGTGGATCGAAGGCGAGATCGAGGGCTTTAAGCGCCATCAAGTGTCGGGCAACTGCTACCTGGCGCTGAAGGACACGGGGGCGCGGGTCGAGGCGATGCTTCGTCGGCAAGTGGCGCAGTCGCTGACGTTTCCGCTGCGCGATGGGCTCAAGGTGCGGGTGCGCGGGCGGCTCACGATCTATAAGGAGCAGGGTCGGTTCCAGCTCTACATCGAAGAGGTGCTGCTGTCGGGCGAGGGCGAGCTACTCCAGCAGTTCGAGGAGCTGAAAGCGCGGCTGGCCAAAGAAGGGCTGTTCGAGGCGGCGCGCAAGCGACCCCTGCCGCGGTTTCCGCGAGTGATCGGCATCGCGACCTCCCAGAGTGGAGCAGCGCTGCAAGACATCCTGAAGGTGGCATCGCGACGGGGGCGGGTGCAGATCTTGATTGCCAACTGCGCGGTGCAGGGTCCGCAAGCGCCGCCGCAGATTGTCCAGGCGATTGAGCGCTTGGCACCGCACGTCGACGTGATGATCGTGGGTCGAGGTGGTGGCTCGGTGGCCGATCTGTGGTGCTTTAACGATGAACAGGTGGCGCGGGCGATCTTTCGCTGTCCGGTGCCGGTGGTCTCGGCGGTCGGTCACGAGGTCGACTTCACGATTGCCGACTTTGTTGCCGACGTGCGGGCGCCTACTCCGTCCGCCGCCGCCGAGCTGTGCGTGCCCGAGTATGCCCGGCTGGTGAGTGACCTCGATGGGCTGAGTCAGCGGCTGCTGCGCGGCGGACGGCGGGTGATCGACGGCGCGCGGCAGCAGCTCGATGGGGCGCTCGGGCGGTCGCAGCTGGCCCTGGAGCGGCAGCTTTCGCAGCGTCGACGAACGCTCGATCAGCTCGGGCAGCGGCTCCAGGCGCGACATCCCCGGACCCAGCTCCAGCGCGATCACGGCTCACTCGACAAGCTGCACGGACGACTGCTGCAAGCGCTGGATCGGCAGCTGTCCGACCGGCGGCGGGCACTCGACTCGACCGTGGGGCAGGGCGATGAGCGGCTGCTGGCGGCGCTGTCGCGACTGCTCGCGAACAAACGGCAGCAGCTACTGGCGACGATGGGCAAGCTTGAGGCGCTGTCGCCGCTCAAGGTGCTGACCCGCGGTTATGCAGTGGCGCGCGACGAAGCGGGTCGGGTGCTGACCGACGCGCAGAGCGTAGCGCTCGGGGACAGCTTGTCGGTGACGCTTCAGCACGGCGTGCTCTTTTGCAAGGTCGAGTCGCGGCAGGAACAGAGTCCTCAGAATTTCGAGATCCCCAAGGCCTCAAAAAACTGAGCATCGGACGGCTTGCCAGGCGTGCGGATTTCACGCTGTTGTCGTCGCTAGTGACCACCGGGCACTTCGCTGGCACAGCCTTCGCAAGTCGCTCTACGCAGAAGCGAACTTCTACCGGTCCTTCGGAAGTCCCTGGGCTGGTCTTTCTTACGCTTGTTGCAGGAGAGATGGTCATGAAGCGGCGCACGACGTTGTTCCCTCTGGTTCTGCTTTCTGCGGTGGTGGCTTGCGGCGAGAGCGGTCTTCCCGACCCCGCTGGGATTCAGGCCGAGCTGACGCTGGCGAACTTCGGTTCTTGTAGCGATCTCGAGCAGTACATCGAAGACCAGGCGGTCTTTGAGATGCGGACGCAGCTCGACTCGCAGAAGCGCAGCGGCAACAGCATCGACATCTTCGGTCGGTCGAGTTCCACTGGGCTGGCCGATGCAGCAGGGTCTGCAGCTCCCGCCGCGGCAGAGTCCTCGAAGTCGTCCGGTCCCAGCGCGTACACCAAGACCAATACCCAGGTCTCAGGCGTCGACGAAGCGGACTTCTTCAAGAACGACGGCACGCGGATCTTCCAGCTGGTCGGGCAGAAGCTGTATGCGGTGAAGAGCTGGCCGGCCAATGCAATGCAGATCCAGTCCTCGCTGACCGTCGAGGGCTATCCCAGCCAGATGTATCTCGATGAGAAGAACCGAGTGGTCGTCTTTTCGTCGGTCTACAACCGTTACGATGGATACCTCGAGGACTGGGCGGTCGGCGGCGGTCGTGGTGGAGTGGCGGCAGATGCCCCCTGCGGCCCCGGATACTGCGGCGGCTGGTACGGCAACACCACCAAGGCCACGGTCATTGATGTCACGGACCTGACCAACCTCAAGGTGGTGAGCGAGTTCTATCTGCCGGGCAACTACGCCAACTCGCGGCGCGTCGGTAGCTCGGTGCGGTTGGTGCTGTCGGATCACTTCCGCTGGCCGTCCTCGGTGCAGTTCTGGCCGACCTCCTCGACGATCAACTACAACGACTGGCGAGCCTGGAACGCCGAGCTGGATCGACTCAAGGAAGTCAACGAGAAGCTGATCCGCGACCAGACCATCGACAAGTGGCTGCCGGCTCAGAAGCTGCGCATGCCAGACGGCACGGTGAAGGTGCTGCCGTACAACTGCGGCGACTTTTCCAAGCACAACGCCCCGACGCACTTGGGCATCACGACGGTGGCGACCATCAACCTCGACAACCCGCAGGCGGCGCCGCAGCGCTCGTCTATTCTGGGCGCGGTCGGCGAGATCTACGCCAACAAGGACGCGCTTTACATCACCAACCGTCACTGGTGGTGGTGGCCGCGCTTCAACCAGCGCGACTGGACGTATCTGTTCAAGTTCGATCTGACCGATATCAACAAGGCGCGCTTTGTGGCGGCGGGCGGTGTTGACGGTCACATCGTGGATCAGTTCTCGATGGACGAGGACAAGGGCTACTTCCGCGTCGCCACGACCATCTCCGAGCGCGTGCAGGACCTACGCGACCCGCGCAACTTCTGGGGCATGATCCAGACCACCAACCGCGTCACGGTGCTTGGGCAGACCGGCGGCAAGCTGACCACGACCGGCCAGAGCGAAGAGCTAGCCAAGGGCGAGCGGATCTATAGCTCGCGCTTCATCGGCGACCGCGGCTTCGTGGTGACCTTCCGTCAGGTCGACCCGCTGTATACCTTCGACCTGTCGAATCCAGCGGCGCCCCGCAAAGTCGGTGAGCTGAAGATTCCGGGCTTCTCGACGTACATTCATCCGCTTGATGCCAACAACCTGCTGACGATTGGTGTCTACACCCCGGAGACTGGCAACGGGCCGCGCACGCTTCAGCTGAGCATCTTCGACGTGAGCAACTTTGCGGCGCCGAAGCAGACCTGGACGCAGCAGGTCGGTTCTTCCTACGGCTGGTCTGAAGCGACCTACGAGCACAAGGCGTTCAACTACTTCCCCGAGCGCAAGATGCTGGCGATTCCGTTCTCGGACTGGACGTCGTCGGGTACGGACCCATGGGGCAGCTTCCGCAGTGAGCTTCGCGTGTTCGATGTCGACCCAGCGACCGGCTTCAAGCTGCGCGGCTCGGTGTCGATGAAGGACGTGTACATGAATGCCGGCGCTCCCTCGTGGGCTTGGTACTACAGCCCGTGGATGCGGCGCAGCGTGATGGCCACTGATATGGGCACCGACTACGTCTACGCGGTCAGTGATGCCGGCGTGCGCGCAGTCACCGGTCCGACCCTGAGCAACACGCTCTCCACTGTGGTCTTCCCCCGCTCCGACGTCCTCCGCTAGCCATTTCCTGCCGCGCAAAGCCCGCCCCGCTTGGCTCGGCCCGCTCCGTACACTTGAAACTCCCGCGCCCGCGCTGCCAGCACGCCTCCTTCAAGTTGAAAGACCCGCTAAGGTAGCGCTGGGACGGCTGTTGCAAGTGCGGACAGTCGAGCTGGTAGCGCCGGGACGGCTGTTGCAAGTGCGGACAGTCGAGCCGGTAGCGCTGGGACGCCTATTTCAAGTGCGGACAAGCGAGCCGGTAGCGCTGGGACGCCTATTTCAAGTGCAGACAGGCGATTCGGTGGGAGCGGGACGTGGCGTAGCTATTAGAGCATACAGCGGGGGTCTTGGCGGGCGGCGTCCAACGATGGACATCGACTGGCCCCTGCCGACCATCCGGAGAAATAGGGGTAGGCTACCGAGCTGCGCTTTGGCGACCGAACACTGGGCGCCAGCTGGCAAGGAACGTCGGCAGATCGCTGAGCGCAAAGCGGACGTCGGCTTGCCCGACCTCGTGACCATTTTCGTCGTACAGCGTGCCGGGCAGGAGCGTTAGCGTGTTCACCAGATCAAACGGCGACACGTCTTTCTGACCGGCGAAGCGACACGGCATTCCATCGTTGCTTGTGAAGCCAAACTCGTAGCGCAGGATGCGGCGCAGCGGCCAGATCCACAGCGAGCCGAGCAGCGCCGCCGACTCGGCAAAGCCGGGAATCGACACTGTGCCGGCGATCTCTGTCCGACCATCGGCGAGGAATGATCCAAGCGAGGGGACCTCCGCGTGAATGCGGAACTCCATGTGCGTGGGATGCTTGGCATCGTGGAACGTGAGCGGCCCGGCCATCGTCTCGTCGAACGAAAAGCCCGGTAGCCTTTCTAGATAGCCCGCGGCCTCGTGCTGGGCCTGCACAGCGACGGCCAGAAGCTGCTGCCCTTTGTCGAGAAGCGATGCGATGTTCATGACTCTTTCTGTATCACAGGGCAGGGCGCCTGGGCGGCCCGGATGAAGCAGGAAGGCGAGGAGTTACGGAACCAGACGGGCGAGCTGGGCGGCGCGCTCGGCAGAAAGAGGCGCTTCGACGACAATGCGGCGGCTCGGGTCCGAAGGCGAAGGAAAGCGGAGCTTGCTGGCGTGCAGAAACTGTCCACCCGGCTCGCCCTGTCCGTATAGCGGATCACCGACAATCGGCAGTCCGAGGTGAGCCAGGTGAACGCGGATCTGATGACGCCGACCGGTCCGTGCAATCACGCGCAGCAGCGTGTGCTCGGGACCGTGACGCTCCACAAAAAAGCAGGTGTGGGCATCCAGCGCCGCCGGGTGATAGATCTCCTCGGGCGTGGTCGCGACGGTCATCTTGGGACTGCCCCCGCGTCCGGCCAAAAGCGGCAGCGTCACATCGAACTCATCGTCGCTGGGATTGCCAACCACCAGCGCCAGATATTCCTTGTCGATGAGCCCTGCGGCGAAGTCAGCGCGCAGCTTCTGCCAGGCCGCCTCGTTGCGCGCAAAAAGAAGCGCCCCGCTGGTGTCTTTGTCGAGCCGATGACAGACCCCGCCTTCCCGCGCGGGACTGGATGCCGTTGCACACTCTGGGTATCGAGCCACCACCGCCGACGCCACTGTTCCTGTTTCACCGGCGCGCAGTGGATGACAGGCCATTCCCGGCGGCTTGCTGACGACCACCACGTCGGCGTCTTCGTAGAGCACCTGGAGCGGCAGGTCTGGCTCGGCCACCGGCGGGGTCGTCTGATCATCGCGGGCGTCGCTGGTCAGCGTCACCGTCTGTCCGGCGTGAAGCGAGACACCCTTGCGTCCCGTCCGCCCATCGACCTGGACCAGGCCGTCGGCAATCAGGCGCATCGCGGCACCCCGACTTAGCCCCGAGTGTTCTGCGACAAAGCGATCAAGCCGCTGATGGGCCGCCTGTGCATCTACCAAAAACGTACGCACGCAGACTCCTTACTTCGCAATTTCTAAAAGCGGAACTCAGGGCCACCACCGGCGTAGAAGCCGACCAAACGCCAGCCGCCATCGAGGTGCCAATACACATGGTCTTGCAGCTTGAAGCGCAGACCGATCAGGGTGTTGAGCACCGGCACCACCCGCGGATTGAACGGGTAGGTCCGGGTGCTTCGCTGGCACGGGCTGTTCGGCGTGTCGAGCGAGTCATCGTTGTTGGGGCAGGCCGTGCCGTTGAGCTTGTCGAGGGTCTGGGAGTTGACCTGCTCAATCGGGCCGACGTTCTTCGGGTAGCACTTGGTGGGGTCGCCGGCGTTGTCGGCGGTGCAGCCCGAGTTGTTGGTGATCTGGTAGATGTCGCCAAAGACGTAGCCGATTCCCAGGCCGGCACCGACGCGCAGCTCCAGCCACGAGGTCAGGTTCCAGTGGCCGATCAGCGAAGCATCGAACGACAGCGACGACAGCTTATCGAAGCGCGTGAAGTGGGTGTCGGTGGCGGGATTGTTGCCCTTGCCGAGGAAGTTGCCGGGCGCGGCTTCCAGCCACGAGTAATCGACCGATAGCACCACGTCGAAGCCGGAGCGGCGGTACAGATACTCCAGCCCGACCGACCAGCCGTCGTTGAGCTGGGTGTGGGCGGTCAAAAACGACGCAATCGACCAGCCCGGTACCGTCGCCCAGCGGGCTCGCAGGGCCAGCGCATGCGGCGAGACCTGCGAGGGCTGTGCGACCGGGGCGGCAAACAGTGGAGCGGTGTTGGCCGTCGGTGTAGGCGCGGCAGCAGGAACCGCAGTCTGGCCGGGTTCCATTTGCGCCGAGGCGGGCAGAGCAAATCCCAAGGACAGCGAGAGCACGAAGTAGGCAAGCAGTCGTCGCATCGAGGTTCCTCCGCGAAAAGTAGAGGCTTGGTGAAGAGCGCGCGGGGCGCTGGTGTCGGCGAAGCTAGCACTTTTTCCCCGCAGACCTAGCGTGAAGTTGTCGCGGCTGCGGTCGCGCTCGGTGCTTGCGATGGTGCCGATTTGTTGCTCTGTATTGGGGAATGCAAGCTCTTAACCGCGTGGTTTCAGCCGACGTTCGGCAGCCGCTGGCCGAGGCCAACTCGACATCGGTGCGCTGCGGGCAAAAGCTCGCCAACGATGGTGTTTCGCTGACGGTGCGGCCCGGTGAAGTGGTGGCGCTGCTCGGTGAAAATGGAGCCGGTAAGTCAACGCTGCTGCACTCGCTGTATGGGCTGGTCAAGACCTGTGCGGGGGAGATTCGTTACGGTGGTCAGCCGGTGCAGCCGACGCCGGAGCGGGCGATCGCCGCGGGGCTGGGCCTGATTCATCAGCACTTCTTGCTGGTGCCGACGCTGACCGTGGCTGAGAACATTGTCCTGGGGCAGGAACCGCGTCGCTTTGGGCTGCTCGTCGACGGCAAGCGTGCAGTCGCTGAGGTCGCGGCGCTGAGCGAGCGACATGGGCTGGCGGTTTTGCCGCAGCGATTAACCTCTGAGCTGAGCGTCGGGGAAGCGCAGCGGGTTGAGATCCTAAAAGCGCTGTATCGGGGAGCGCGGCTGCTGCTACTCGATGAGCCGACGGCGGTGCTGACACCGGGAGAGGCTGCGCGCCTTTTGACCACGCTGCGCAGACTGCTCGACGACGAAGCAATGCCGGGTCGAGCACAAGGCCAGTCGGCGGGGCGAGCGCTGCTCATCGTCACCCACAAGCTCGACGAGGTGCTCCAGATTGCCGACCGCGCGGTGGTGATGCGAGCTGGTCGCGTTGTCGAGGAGTTTCAGCGGGCGGACTTTTCAGCCACTGCGATGGCCCGTGCAATGGTGGGTCGCGAGGTGCATGCCGTCACTCGCGCGCTGCGTCCCGAGCCGACCACCGCCAGCGAGTCAGTCCCCGTCCTGCACGTTCAAGATCTCGTCGTCGAGCGCGAGGGCAGCGAGTGGGTGCGCGGGGTCTCGCTGGCCGTCCCAGCCGGTCAGATTGTCGGGCTCGCTGGCGTCGCGGGCAACGGTCAGAGCGAGCTGGTCGCTGCCATTGCGGGCCTTTTGCCGTCGAAAGCGGGGCGGATTCGTCTCGGCTCGGACGACCTCACGCGCACCGACGTACGGACGCGCAGCCAGGCGGGACTCGCGGTGGTGCCCGAGGACCGGCAGAAGCACGGCCTGGTCCTCGATATGACGCTGGAAGAGAACTTGCTGCTCGGTCACGAAGTGCAGCTGTCGCACGGGCCAGCGCGGCAGCTGCTCGACTGGTCGCGGATTCGCACGGTTGCTGAGTCGGTGCTGACCAAGGCCGATGTCAGGCCAGCGGACGCGACGGCGGTGGCGCGCGCACTGTCGGGAGGCAATCAGCAAAAGGTCGTGTTGGCGAGGGTGCTGTCGATTGCGGATCAGCTACCCAGGGTCCTGATTGCCGCCCAGCTGACGCGCGGGGTCGATATCGGCGCCATCGAGAGCATTCACCGAACGCTGCTTTTCACCCGCGATGCCGGCTGCGCGATCCTGCTCGTCTCCGCCGAGCTGTCGGAGCTGCAATCGCTGTGCGATCGAATCCTGGTCATGTATCGCGGCCAGATCGTCGCCAGCCTAGATAACGATCCGCGCTCGCCGGTCAGCCGAGAGCAGCTCGGTGAGCTGATGGCGGGAGTCGGAACGACGGTGGCGGCTCACTGAGCGCGCAGTGAATCGACCGGAGAAGCGGGAATACGAATCAGCGCGGAACGTAGACTGGCTCGTCGGTGAAGTGGCGGCTGAGGTCGTCAAAACTCTCGGCACTGCGGACTTTTTGTACTGAGTCTCCGTCGATGAGGTACTCGGCGCAGCCCAGGTGCAGGTTGTAGCGGCTCGACATCGCGAAGCCGTACGCCCCCGCGTCATAGATGATCACTCCGTCGCCCGATTGCGGAGTCGGCAGCTGACGGCCCTGGCCCAGGAAGTCCCCGGACTCGCAGATTGGCCCCACGACATCGAACGCCGTCGTCGGTCCCGCCCCTGCCTCTTCGAGCAGCTCGATGTGGTGATAGGCGCCATACAGACACGGTCGAATCAGCTGCGCCATCGACGCATCGGTCACCAGGAACTGCTTGCGCCCATTGTCCTTGACTCCCAGCACCCGCCCGACGAGCGCCCCAGCCTGCGCGACCAAGCTCCGACCCGGCTCCAGGAATAGTCGCAGTCCCAGCTCGTCGAGCACGGGCTGCACCGCTGCCGTCAGCTCTGCCGGACTGGGAATCTGATCGCGACCCCGACTGTAGTCGATGCCGAGTCCGCCGCCCATATCGAGAATCTGAATCGGGTGACCGTCGCGGCGCAGCTCGTTGACCAGGATCGCAAGCAGTCGTGCCGCATCGCGCAGTGGCTGCACCGACTTCAGCGTCGAGCCGAGGTGACAGTGCAGACCGACCACCTTCGCGGACGACAGGTGACGCAGCCGTGGTCGTAGTTGCTCGACCGCCGCTTCCGCAAAACCAAACTTGCTGTCGAGCAGTCCCGTCGAGATATAGGGATGCACCTGCGGATCGATGTCGGGATTGACCCGCAAGAGCAGCTGGGCGGTGGTTCCGAGTGCAGCGGCCCGCGCGGTGATCTGCTCCAGATCGAATTCACTGTCGACGGAGATCAGCACGCCTGTCGCCAGCGCAGGGTCAATGTCGCGCACCCGCTTGCCATTGCCGTGCAGCAGCATTCGATCGGTCGCAAAGCCCGACTGAAGCGCCAGCCGAAGCTCGTGATCAGAGACCACCACCGCTCCCGCTCCGAAGCTCGCCAGTCGTCGCAGCAGCGCCGGGTTGCTGTTGGCTTTGATCGCATAGCCGACCACTGCATCGCGTCCGGCGACCGCGCTCTCATAGGCTCGCCAGTCCGTCGCGAGCTGAGCCGCACTGTAGACGAAGAATGGGGTCTCGATCCCTGCCGCTAGCAGCGCCGACAGCCGGACCTGTTCTAGGAAAAGTGCGCCGTTTTCGCGGCGAAAGACAGCGTTCGACACGGTCGCGGCTTATAGCACGACTATCAGCCGCCACCGCTCAGTTTTCCGTCGTCGCTTTCGCTTCGCTGGGAGGTTTACTGCCCAGCGCGGATTCGCTCGATTTCCGAAAGGAAGGCATCGATCTCGTCGTCGGTGTTGTAGAAGTGTGGCGAGCAGCGGATGCCGGAGCTGGGTCGGTGGTCACAGAAAAAGCGACGGCGGTTTAGCTCGGCGCAGACCTTGTCGGAACCGGGGAAGTCGAGGCAGACGGTGCCGCCGCGCTGTTCGTCGCGGGGAGAGTTCAGGCGATAGCCGGCGTCAAGGCAGCGCTGTATCAGATAGGCCGTTTGACGGAGCGACTTGCGACGGACCGCCGCCATATCGAGCTGAGCGATTAGCTCGGCCCCGGCGCGTGCTTGGTAAAGTGGCGCGATCGCCAGCGTGCCGCCGCCAAAGCGGGCAATCCCATCGGCATAGTCTTGCTCGGGCATCGCAAACGCGAACGGCGCGCGATGGGCAAACCAGCCGGTGGTGCGCGGCGCAAAGCGCGGAATCAGATCGGGCCGCACATACAAGTAGGCAGCGCCTGGTCCACCGCACAGCCACTTGACCGAACCACCCGTCGCAAAGTCGACCCCCAGCACCGTCACATCGAGCGGAACGATTCCCGCCGACTGATACACGTCGAGCATCACCAGCGCGCCGACCTCATGTGCTCGCTTCACGATCGCGGCGGCGTCCTGCACGTAGGAGCTGCGGAACAGGACGTGGCTGATCGGCACAATCAGGGTTCGCTCGTCGATGGCCGCGAGTAGCCGCTCGGTCGGGACTGTGATGCCATCGTCGCTCTTGACCAGCACGACCTCGGCGCCGCGGCGCTCCTCGGCCTTCCAGATGTAGCTGACCGACGGAAAGTTCATGTCGGTATAGACGACTCGGTTGCGAGGCGCGCGATAGTCGAGGCAGCTGGCAATCGTCGACTGCACCTGGCTGACGTTGGTGGCCATCTGGACGGTACTTGGCGGCGCTCCCAAGATGCGCTCGATGCGACGGGCCGCTTGCTGAGACTCGCGCAGCCAGTCTTCCCACGCGACGATCGATTTGTTTACCCACAGCGATGTGAACTCGGTGAGCGCGTCCGTCGTGGCTTGTGGCATCGCGCCGAGTGAGTGGCTGATCATATAGACACTCTGCGCCAGCGCCGGAAACTGCGAGCGCAGCGCCAGGAGATCTTGCTCGGTCATCGGCTTCCCTTACTTGCTCTTGCGACGAGGGGGTTTGGGGGCGCGTGCTGGCAGTGGTGCGGCGGGCGGCTCCGGTTCTGGGGTAATGGTTCCGGTCAGTGCATAGCCCGCTCCCGAGGGATGCGCCGTCGACCACTCACCGTAGAGGTCGTCCCGAACCTCCCACAGCTTTGGGAAAAACTGCTGACGAAGTCCGCGCTCGAGCAGCTCGGAGTGCTTGCCTTTGAGCGATGGAGTGCCGATTCCGATCGTGCGGTAGACGAGCAGGATGTGCCGATTGCGCCACTCTTGCAGGAGGAGATCGAAGTCGATCAGTCCCTCGGCAACCTGAAACAGGTCTGGATGCTTGGCGGGATGGCGATAGATGTCGAGCAGCGTGACCTTGTGCTTGAGGAGCAGCGACTCGAACTGCGGATAGACCTCGGCAGGGCCAGCGAGCAGTCGCTTAAAGCCCGGCGATTCCTGTCCCGAGCCGCGGCCCAGCACCTCGCGGATGCGCATGTAGTCCGCTGGAGTCAGCGTGTACAGCGTCTCCAGACTGTGGCCCAAAAGCGCCAGCACCGTATGGACACGGCGCAGCGTCTTCATGGACTCGGCGAGTCGCTCCGCTGCGAGCAGCATCCCCAGTTGCTGCATCTCATGGTCGACGAGCTTCATCCACAGTTCGGCGGACTGATGGACCACCTGAAATAGCAGCTCGTCGGGACAGGAGCGCGCGCTCGGCGGCTTTTGCAAGCTGAGCAGCTCAGGCACTCGCAGATACAACTCGTAATCGGTCAGCGGAGGCGTAGACATGCCGCACGAATATCACATGCAGCAAGATTGAGTGCCTATCAAAACCATCTGCGATTCCGGCTGCTGCCTCGTCGGTCGGAGTGCGCTTTCGATACGCGCTCGGCCAGCCGCAGGCATCCGGGATTCATCAGACAGCTCTAGTTGGGCAGTGATGATCCCTATGCCTCGTCATCGCCGTCGAGATCAACCTTCCGTGGTCCCATGATACCGGCTTCAGTCCGCATCGCCGACGCCTCACCGTCGAGCCCGTAGTCGCGCATCTTGTCGTAGAGCGCGCGCCTAGAGACTCCGAGCCACGCTGCCGTCTGGCTGTTGTGGCCACGGTGCATTCTCAGCGCCTTCAGGATGAAGTCCCGCTCACACCGGCGAAGGTACTTCGCCAGTCGCCCCTCACTTCGTGGTCTTCGTGCAGTAGTCACCGGAATTACCTTACGAAATTTTTCATCTCCAATCAATCGTAGAGTGATTTAGATGACAAAAATACTGTGAACCAATATGCCCCTCGTCAGCGACGGCAAACTTCTCATCGTCGCTGTCCTTTTTCTCAGCCTTGAGTGGAGTGGTTCTTCGAGACGCTACTTCCGGGAAGCAAGCAACTCGTAATAGGATGCGGACTCTTTGGCTCGCCGCTGTGGCGAGAACGTGTGCCATGCCGACCATCCCCGCTGCTGCTCCGACGGTCCCGCTTTCCTCCGACTTTGAGGAGGACACGCTTCTGCCGCCGCCTGCTCCGGGCCTGGAGGTGCCCTCTCACGAACTACCTCCCGACCTTGCTGCGGAGCATGCGGCGATTCCCGAGCACGTGGTCGATGCCTCGACCTTGCAGGGCTTTCTGACGACCCGACCGCTGCCGGAGTCCGATCCGCAGCTCGGCGCCTCCGACGACACCGTGGCGCGGGTGCTGGCCGAGCTGCCGATGGATCGTACCCAGCGGATGTCTCTGTTTGTTCCTTCCCGACTGCGCGATGATCCGACTCCCGTCGAGACTGCCGCTGCGAAGACGACCCAACAGCTACCGCCCATCGATCCCTCGGCGACGGTGGAGCTGCCACAAGTGCCGCGAGCGATGACGGTACGCTTTCCGACGGTGCTGCCGAATGCGACCGCGCCGCTGCCTCCGGTCTTGACGAACGAGACGATGAAGCTGGAGCCGGTGTCGACGCAGCAGACGATGCGCTTTCCGACGCTGCCGCCGGTGACTGGTCCGTCGCTGGATGAGCCGGTGACTCGCATCGACGAGCAGGGCGAGAGTACCGCCGAGATTGCCCGCGCCGCGCTGAGTGCAGCGTCGACAATCGAGATGCCAGCGCTACCGCCACCGCCCAGCAGCGCGTCGAGCGAGTCTTTGCCGTCGCTGACGCAGAGCACCCGCTCGCTGCCCAAGATCAGCCTGCCTCCCCCGAGTGAAGACACCTTGCCGCAGCTGCCGCTGCTGCCGCCGCTCGATACTGTCTCGGGTCGGCTGAACTACGCGATCTCCGGCTTGCAGTCGATGCTGCGACGACGGGCGCTGCTACGGAGACTGCGCGGCGAGCTGTCCGAGCGGGTGGCGTCGTACGAGCGGGCGCTTATTTCTCTCGGTGAGCTAGCGTATGCCGAGCACATGGAGCTGCTACCGCACGTTCCCGATCCCTACGCGAGCGGCAGCGACGAGATCCCAACCAACAAACACGAAGCCCTGCTTCAGGTGCAGAGTGCCGCCGAGCGGTTCTTGGCGCGCTCAGCGAAGGACCAGCGAGCCCTGGCGCGTCGGGAAGCGCTGCTGGCGTCGGAGCTGCGGGTGCTCCGGCATCGCCGCGACGAGCTGTATCAGCGGCTGGTGTTGTTGGCCCAGGACTCGCGCAGCGAAGAGTCGGGCAGCGACGAGCGTTACGCGCTGGGTATGGAGCTGGCAACCATCGAGGGGGACAGCCACAAGGTCGCGCTGCGGCTCGGTGAGGTGCGCTCCGATCTGCGGCTGCTGCGGCGTCAGAATCACCACTTCCGCTCGCGACGGGAGCAACTGCTGTATGCGCTGAGCCTCGACTATGCGGAGGAGGCACGGCGCTCTCCGCACCTGCTCATTTTGGGCGCACTGACCACCGGATTCCGACCGCAGCCGGTGGGCAAAGACAAGCGGGCGCGCTTCGACTCACTGTATGCGCTGCTCGACGGGCTGCGTGGTGGCATCGCCAAGGTCGAGGCCCGACTGGCGCTGCTGCTCGGGGATCGGCGGGCGGCGGATCAGAAGGCCCTGCGGATGGCGCTGGCGTGGCTGGCCGCAGTGGTGCTGATCGTCGGTGGTGGCTTTGCGGCGCTTGCCTATTACCTGCTCGCGACTTGAATCCCTACCGACTGAGCAGCTACCCTGCGCGACCATGGAACGAGCCCTCTGCGACATGGAGCGCGCCTTCTTTCTGCTCGACCGCGGCACCCGCTTTAACGGGGTCCAAGTGGTCAGGCTGCGCGGCCCTCTCGACGAGGAGCTGCTAAGGCAGGCGCTGCTCCGGCTGCAAGCGCGTCATCCGCTGCTGCGGGTGAGGCTGCGCGGCGACGATCGGCAGCTGGCTTTCACCGACGAGCACGCTGCGCCCCTGCCGCTGGCCTGGCTACGCATGCACAGCGACGATGACTGGCAGCGGGTGGCAGAAGCGGAACTGAATCGCCCATTCGCGATTGGCGGGGATCATCTGACGCGGCTTACGGTGCTGCACGAGGCCGAGCGGAGCGACCTGATCCTCTCGCATCACCACGTCACAGCCGATGCGCTGTCGATCATTTTCGCGATGCGCGATCTGCTGACCGACCTGGATGCGCTGCGTCGTGGCGAGACGCTGGTAGCGCCGGAGAGTTTGCCGATGCTACCGCCGATGCCGTTTCTGTTACCACCGGCGGCGCGGGGCTTACGCTTGCTGCCGGCGATGAATCATTTTTTTTGGAAGCACGTTGTCGGCAAGCCGCTGCGACGGGCCCAGACCATGCCAATTGAACAGGCGGCGCCAGCGAGTGAGCGGCGCAATCGCTTGGTACACCGTTTTCTCGACGGAGATCTGCTGCTGAAGCTCAAAGAGCGGGCGCGGCGTGAGCAGACCACCATCCACGGAGTGCTGTGTGCGGCGCTGCTGTTGGCGACGAGTCGTGAGGCGTTTCAGGAGCGTGCAGAGCGCGGAACGTCCACCACCGTCGGCTGCTTTTCTGCCGTCAACCTCCGCGGTGAGCTTTTGCCCAGCGTCGGCGAAGACATGGGGCTGTATATCTCGCAGGTGAGCACTTTCCATCAGGTGGTGCCGCCGCCGCCCTTGTGGCAGCTGGCACGCGAGTCGCGACAGCGCCTCACCGAGACGCTGTCGAGCGGTGAGCAGTTCCTGACGTTGCCGCTGATTGGGTTGTTTATCCCGCGCTTTGGCGACGTGGCGGAGCGCTTTGTTCGGAGCTTTGATGCGGCTTCCCCGGCGCTGACCGGAGTGACCAACCTGCAAAAGCTGCCGATCCCTCGAGAGTATGGCGCGCTGTCCATCGAGGACTATCAGATTACCGTTGGGTTGTCGGTGGTGGGGCAGCTGCTTCTGGCGGTCACGACCGTCGGTGAGCGGCTAAACCTCAACTTGGTGTTCGTCGAGCCGCTGCTGTCACGGGCGCGGGTCGAGCGAATCGCCGAGGGTCTGCTTGGACTGCTCCGCGCCGGGGTGGCCGAATCCGAGGCGGTATGAAGCGTCATCAGCTGTTCGAGTTCTGTGATCTGCCGTGGCTACCGACGGGACTGCGCAGCCTGACGCCGACGTTTTTGGAAGCCGCGTTCCGGGTCTTAGGCTCGTATCAAGTGGCCGTAGCGCCGCTCGCCGAGGCGCTGCGGGAGACGGGATGTCGCGAGCTGCTCGATCTTGGCTCGGGCGGAGCCGGACCGCTACCGCTGCTTCTCGACGGGCTGGAGACGTGCGAAGGTCTGACCGTGCGGGCGACGATGAGCGACAAGTTTCCTAACCTCGAGGCGCTGGCCGATGCGGCGCAGCGCGATCCAGCGCGATTGTCCTACCTGCGTGAGGCCATCGATGCCACGTCGGTGCCGAGCGAGCAGACCGGCCTGCGGACGATGTTCCAGCTGCTGCATCACTTTTCTCCGCCTCAGGCCCGAGCGATCTTGCAAGATGCTGTCGACAAACAGCGCGGAATCGCGATTTTCGAGGTGACCCAGCGACGGCTGCTCGGGGTGGTGCTGGCGCTGCTGATTCCAGCGCTGGTGCTGCTTGTGACGCCGCTGGTCAGGCCGCTGCGCTGGTGGCGACTGCTTCTGACCTACCTTTTGCCGCTGGCGCCGCTGATGATTGCCTGGGATGCAGTGGTGTCGACGCTGCGTAGTTATACTCCCGACGAGCTAGCGGAGCTGACCGACGGCCTGCGCGGACCACCCTATGTGTGGAAACAAGGGAGTGGCTGGCACGGGCTGACCGAGGTGAGCTGGCTTATCGGCTATCCGGCCCCGACGCTGCCGCTGCTTGGTCGCGATGTTTGACTGGCTGCTGCGTCATGTGCTGCTGCGTGGCTTGTCGACGGAGACGATCGACGCTTGCCTGCGGCATCCAGAAGTGCGGGCGCTGCTCCGCTTTCGCTTTGCCTACCTGTTTGCTTTCCACGCCCCGGTGCTGGTGCCGCTGCTCGAACAGCTGGGTGGTCAGCCGAGCGGACCGGGTGATCCGTCGCTGTCGGTGCTGTCGCTCGGGCTGGCGAGTCTCACCATGGTGCTGGCCGACGTACCGACGGGTTTTTATGCCGACCGACAGGGGGCGAAGGCGGCGCTGCGACTCGGGCTCATCGCGACCAACATGATCATGCTCGGCTTCTTTGTTCTTGGGCTGGTGGTGGCGGGGCTGGGGCCGACGGCGGGGCCTTCTTGGCTGGGCTCCGTCGGTGTGCTGGTGCTGGAAGCCGCGATTGGGGTCAGCCTGGCGCTGCTCAGTGGCGCCGACACGGTGCTGTTTCTGCAAGTGGCGCGGCGCTCGGGGATTCCGGGACTTTTGCATCCCAGCTTCGAGGGAGTGGGCAGCTCGATTCGCTATCTGGGGACGATGGTGGCGGTGCTGGTAGGGTCGCTGCTGTATGACCTGGCGGCGTGGCTGTTGCCGGCGGTCGGGGTGCGGACGGCGGTGCAGTCGGGGCTGTTTGTGCTGACGGTGCTGGCCGAGCTGGTGGCGCTGGCCGAGCTGGCGAAGCTCACCGACGACCACGCGCCGCTGCATCGGCCCGGTCTGCGGGAGCTTTTACGTGGCTTTGCGGCGGTGCTGGCCTATCCGCGCTTCTTCGCCGAGATGTGGCTTCTGTCGATGGCCGCGGCGGCCGCGCTGTTTGCGGTCTATCTGGTGCAGTCGCCGCTCAGTCGCTTGTCGGCGCTGCTCGTCGGGCGACATCCGTGGCTGTGGCCGACCTATACGCTGGTGGCGGTGCTTGGCTATTGGGCATGCAGCGTCGGCTCGCAGCGCTTTGCACGACATCGCAATCGTGTAATCGAGGTGCTGCTGCGACGGTCGTTAGGACTGGGTGGTACGTCGTGGCTGCTGCTTTTGCTGCTGCCGCTCGGGCTGTGGCTGTTCGACGGCAGCGCGGCCAGGCCGGCGGTCCTTCTGGCGGGCTGCATCGTGCTGTGCCTGGCCTACAACTACATCCGTGGCTTCATCGAGCCGTATAGCGCCGCGACGCTGATTCGCTTCACCCAGCAGCAGGGCGCGCAGGTGCCGGTCTCGGTGATCTCGGGCTTTAACTCGCTCAAACGGGGCGCGCACTTTCTGACCAGTGCCGTGTTCTATCTGCTTCAGCGGCGGGCACCGCAGCAGGATCCCGACGCCCGGCTGTCGCAGAGCTTGTGCTGGCTTGCCGTCGGCTTCCTGTTGTTCTGTCTGCCGGCGCTCTACGGTCTGCGGTCGGCCAAGTCCTCATCGTGAGCGGATTCTCCCAATCGCCACGGCACAATCGGCCGCAACGCAGTTCACTCGCAGCCGTCGGGCGTGCTACGAACGCGACCATGCAGGACACAATCGCTCGTTACGGTGAACCGAAGAACGAACCGGTGTTTGGTTATCTGCCGGGCAGTGCCGAGCGGAACGCGCTCAAGGCCGAGCTGGCCAAGATGGGTGGCGCCAGCGTCGAAGTGCCGCTTTACATTGGGGGCGAGCGGGTGCGGACCGGCAAGACCCGCAACATCGTAAGTCCGCATTCGTATCGGCACTCGCTCGGTTGTTTCCATCAGGGCGGTGCTGGTCATGTCGAGCAGGCGATTTCTTCGGCGCTTGCAGCGCAGGCGGCCTGGGCGAGCTTGCCGTGGCAGCAGCGGGCGGCGGTGTTTCTGAAGGCGGCGGATTTGCTCGCTGGTCCGTGGCGGATGAAGCTCAATGCTTCGACCATGCTTGGGCAGAGCAAGACCTGTTATCAGGCCGAGATCGATGCCGCCTGTGAGCTGGCCGACTTCTTCCGCTTCAACGTCTACTTTTACCGGCGCTTGCTCGACGGTGATCAGCCCCTGAGCCCGACCCCGACGTGGAACCAGCTCGATCTGCGGCCGCTCGAGGGCTTTGTGTTTGCGGTCACGCCGTTCAACTTCACGAGCATTGCTGGCAACCTGCCGACGGCACCCGCGCTGCTTGGCAACGTCGTGGTGTGGAAACCGGCGGCCAGCTCAATGCTGTCGGCCTACTACATCATGGAGCTGCTCCTCGAGGCGGGCCTGCCCAAGGGCGTGATCAACTTGGTCTCGGGCCCAGCGTCGGAGATTGGTGCGGTCGCGCTGTCGCATCCCAGCCTCGCTGGCGTTCACTTCACCGGCTCGACCGGGGTGTTCCAGCAGATGTGGCGCAGCGTCGGCAGCAACATCGAGCGCTACCGAACCTATCCACGCCTCGTCGGTGAGACCGGTGGCAAGGACTTCATCTTGGCCCACGAGAGCGCAGATGAGGACGCGCTCGTCGCCGCAATTGTCCGTGGCGGCTACGAATACCAAGGCCAGAAGTGCTCCGCCGCCTCGCGAATCTACGTCCATCAAGCCCTGTGGGGACGCATTCGCGACAAGCTGTGCGCCGAGATCGAGTCGCTGCGCACCGGCGATCCAACCGACTTCCGCAACTTCATGGGCGCTGTCATCGACGACAAAGCCTTCCAGACCATTACCGGCTACATCAAAGCGGCGAGCAGCCTGCCGGGCGCACGGGTGCTGGTCGGCGGCGACTACGACGACAGCGTGGGTTACTTCATCCGCCCGACGCTGGTGCAGGCCGAAGATCCCCGTCACAAGCTGATGTGCGAGGAGATCTTTGGCCCGGTGGTCACGCTCCATGTCTACGACGACTGGCACGAGGCGCTGCGGCTCGTCGATACCTCGTCGCCGTATGCGCTGACCGGCGCGGTCTTTGCGCGCGATCGGCAGGTGATCGAGCAAGCGCTGGGCAGTCTGCGCAACGCCGCTGGCAACTTCTACGTAAACGACAAGCCAACCGGCGCTGTGGTCGGGCAGCAGCCCTTTGGCGGCGCACGCGGCTCGGGCACCAACGACAAGGCGGGCTCGGCGATGAACCTTCTGCGCTGGACCAGCCTCCGCGCGATCAAAGAGAACTTCGTTCCGCCGCGCGACTACCGCTACGGCTTCCTCGCCGCTGAGTAGTGATCCCTTGGGTCGATGCCCAGATCGCGGTAGAACAAGCGGCGAGATGAACAAGAGTGAAGGCGAGAAGTTGCGGCGGTGGGAAGTGTGGCAGCGGCAGGATGGGACGACCTACCTGACGTGGGGCACCAAGGCGCAGCCCATTGAGACAGAGAAGCTGGTCAGCACGTTCTATTCGGCGAACTGGATGACGGCGGAGCGGGAGGCGTTTGGCAGTGATCCCGAGATTGATGAGGGAGTGCAGCCGCTCGTCGAGGTGATGCAGCTGTTTGCGGGCGTGATGACGATATCGGCCTGCCAAGGACATCCCGATCGCGGCGACGACTGCGCGCTCATGGGGCTGACGTTCGATGATACGGCGTCGCTGAAGAAGTTTTCGGCGGCCTTGTACGAAGTCGCGCGGCATGAGCCACCCGTGATGTGGGAACTACGGCTCGACGAGTCGCGGACGTTAGAGCTGCCGCCGGAGGCGCTTGCGTTTGAGCTGACGATTTACGATGAACAGGGGGTTCCTTCTCCGAACCTGCTGCTCGGTTTTGCGCAGGCTCTGCTCGCGGTGTCGGGGGTGGCGGGAATGTCGGGCGTGTCGCCGATTCGCAAAGACTCGGTGGTGAACTAGCTGGGAACTCGCGGGTGACTTCGTTTCAGGTCAGCGCAGGACAAGCGGCGGGGGTCGTGTCGCTGCTGGCGTTTGTGCCGTACCTGGTTGCGATCCTTCGTGGTCAGACTCGTCCGAGCATCGCGAGCTGGTGGATCTGGACCGCAGTAGGAGCCGCCTTGTGTGCCAGTTACTTTGCCGCAGGCGCGCGCGCTTCCATCTGGACTCCGGTCAGCTACGTCGTCGGTCCCTTCCTCATCGCGCTGCTCGCCCTGCGCTATGGAGATCGTCACTTTTCGCGCTTCGATGCCTTCTGTCTGGGAATCGCGGCGCTCAGCCTGATCTTGTGGTGGTGGACCGGAATTCCGTCGGTGGCGCTGGCTCTCAATATGGCGGTTGATGCAGTGGGAGCACTGCCGACGGTCCGCAAGAGCTGGTCTGAACCGGAATCGGAAGATCGACTGGCCTGGGGACTGTTCCTGCTCGCCAATTCCCTGAACCTGCTGGCGGTGACTCCCTGGACTTTGGCGAGCGGAGTCTATCCGAGCTACCTGTTTGCGCTTTCGCTCATGATGAATCTGCTGCTGTGGCGGAAAAGGGAGTCGCACCTTCGTGCGTAGCCGCTGAGACTGGTCTGAGTGGGCAAGTTAGCGACGGGGGCGCAGGGCTGTGTGCAGGCCGTGGCCGACCACTGAACTGACAATGAGGAGTCCTCCGCATAGCGCCGCGCGGCTGGGCAGCTCGCCGGTGCCGAGCGCGACCCAGATGGGATTGAGAATCGGTTCCAGCGACGCGACCATCAGGCACTCGACCGCCCGCAGTCGACGCACTCCCGCGGCATACAGCAAGTAGGCCAGCGCAATCTGCACCACGCCCAAAACGGTAAGCCACAGCCAGGCCGACAGACTTGGCGGCGGAGCCTTCAGCATCGACGACAGTCCCGCCAGCACCGCGAGGATGTTGCCGAGCAGCAGCACCACCGTCGGCACCAGCGGCAAAAGCTCGCGGGTCTGGGGGTCACAGTCTGGCGGTGCTTGCTCGGCCCGGCGAAGAAGCAGCGGCAGCAGCCCCAGGCCCGCTCCCGACGACAAGGCCAGCAGATTGCCCCACAGTCCGGAAGTCGACAGCTGCTCCAGAAAAAACCAGCCAATGCCGAGAAAGCAGCCGAGGACCGCAATCACATCGGCGCGCCCAATCCGTTCCCCGAGCAGCGGCCAGGACAGCAAGATCACGTATATCGGCGCGGTGTACTGGAGCAGAATCGCGTTCGCAGCGGTCGTCAGCTTGCTCGCCAGCACAAACGACAGCATCGTCCACGCGTAACAGAGCGCCGCCAGCCAGGTCTGCCGCCGACCGAGCGCCAGCTGTAGCACCGCTGGTAGCGTCGTGCCGGATCGCAGCCACAGCACGATTACAAACACCGGCAGGGCCAGCAGACTTCGCAGCCCAACGATCGCCAGTCCGCCGAGCGGCACCGACTTGATGCCAATGCCGGCGAGGCTCCAGCTCAGCGCGGCTCCCAGCACCAGCGCAAAGCCCGCCGAACGTCCGACCGGCGTCGGGTGAGGGATGGATGCTTCTGAAGGCATGGGAAGTGTGCGCTACGGCGTCTTGCCGGACTGGGCAATCTGGCGGGCGAGTGCTCGCTGGCTGCGTCGGCTCTCGAAGAAGAAGAAGCCCGACAGCACCAGCGTGGCCGCCAGCGAAACATAAAGGCTGTCTGCCGAGACCCGAGCCCCCACTTGGCCAAGCCAGTCCTGCGACAGATTGGATGCCGCGCCACCGACGGCATACAGCGGACTGAGCGCTGCCACAAATGGCCCCGCCGAGCTCTTGACACCGCCAAACACCAGGCTCAGCAGCCACGGCAGAATGTGCGAGGCAAAGAACACAAACACGCCTACCGCTTGGGTCGCGCCGCGATGCCGAAAGCGCACGTACTCGCTCGCGCTCTGCACAAACAGCAGGTAGGCCAGCACCGACGCGACCACCAGCACCACCGTCTGGCCGAGCAGGGCGCCCGTCAGGCGCGGACCCATGGCGCGGCTCAGCACAAACAGACCCGCAATAATGAGCACCCACAGCCCCAAGGTCAGCGGCTCACAGCGACCGCCTTCGTCGAGCCAGCTCAGCTCGGCAGTGCCAAGCCGTCGCCCCCGCCGCAGCGCTCGCAGCAGCATGAGATACGACGGCACCTGACCGAAGAGCAGCGCCGCCGCGATCAGCGTTCCCACCGACACATACCCACCAAGGAGCAGGCTGTCGGTGCTCGGCTTGGCCGCTATCGCCGACTGCGCTGCCGGAGCGACCCACTGCCAGACCGCGCCGAGCGACAGAAAAGAAATCCAGCCAAACAGGTACAGCGTTCCGAGTCGAGAAAACGAGGTCGCATCGTCTTGGCGCAGCTTGCGGACGACGGCGTGTCCGATGGCAAACAGCATGCTGCCCTGCACCAGCAAGGTCAGCACAAGGGCATGCAGCGGGACGCCGTAGAACGTCACCCCGCCCTCCGCCGCGTCAACGATCCCAAGCAACTGGGCAATCGCTGGATAGGGCGTGAAGTAGCCGACCGCGCCAACGCCGCGAATCGACCAGCCCGCCAGAAGCAGCGTCACCAGCGTACCAATCACAATCCCCGAGGCGCCTCGACGGTGCGCCACCAGCAGGCCAATCCACAGCGCAAACCCGTGATAGAGCAGGGCACACAGCCACAGCGTCAGCAGCGCACCGGCGATCACCGGCAGGCCATACTTCGACATCGGAGCAGAGCCTAGCGCAAACACCGCCAGCACCGCCGCGATGAGATGTTCGCGGGCCGGACAGCCGAGCAGATAGCCGAGTGCATCGGTCCAGGGTGTCGTCGGGGTGGCTCGGTGAAAGTCGAGCAGGCCGCTCTCGCGCTCCTCCCGCACGGCCTCGGCGACTCGGTTGCTGCCCCGGAGCAGCAGGACCACGCCAATCCCGAACAGCAGCACCACTTCTAGCGTCGAGAAGCCGTCCTTGCTGCCTTTGGCCACGACGGAGAGCAGGACGCCGCACAGGCCGAGCAGTCCCGCAATCAGTCCCGACGAGACCAGCTGAGCCGGTCGCAGTCGCCTGCGCGCTTGGGCGATCAGAATGGGGTTGTCGAAGATTCGGACAATGGGCTCGCTCATGACACCCTCCCAGACGAGACCTGCAGGAAGATGTCTTGCAGGTTCGAGGTCATCTCGCGGTATTCGGAGACGCGAAAGTCTCTTTGGATCAGCTCACGAAGTAGCGCTGCGGCTGCCTCTGCGTCGCCGGCCAGTTTGAAGGTGGCTTCTTTGCCATCGATCTCGACTTCGCTTACGCCGGCCACCGCTGTCAGCGTGGCGGCCAGTCGGTCATCCGGCGCAAGCAGACGGACGCGGAGCAGCAGACCAGGACGGAGCTGCTTCAAAATCTCGTCGATGCGCCCTGAGAGCAGCATCTTGCCGCGCTCCATGATGCCGACGCTGTTACAGAAGTCGGCCATCTCGGCGAGGATGTGACTGGACACCACCACCGCTTTGCCGGCCCGACCAAGCTCGACGATGACATCGCGCAGATCGAGTCGCGCCCGTGGGTCCAGTCCCGACGCTGGTTCATCGAGCAGCAGCACCTTGGGGTCATGCAGCAGGGTCTTGGCCAAAAACAGCCGCTGCTTCATGCCGCGCGATAGCTCCCCAGCGGGCGTCCTGCGCTTTTCGGTCAGCTGCACCTTGTCGAGCAGCTCGTCGATGCGTCGCTGACGGGCGCCACTGGTCAGTCCATACGCCGAGGCAAACAGCTCGAGGAACTCCTCGACGTAGAGATCGTCGTACAGCGGCGGCATGTCAGGCATAAAGCCCAGGTGATTGAGTGCGCGCAGCGGCTCGCCGAGTAGGTCCACATCGCAGACCTTTACGTGACCGTAGGTGGGCTGGAGCAGCGTCGCAATCACCCGAATGATCGAGGTCTTGCCTGCGCCGTTGGGACCGATCAGCCCGTAGACCATGCCGGCCTCGACCTCGAAGGAGACATCGTTTACGGCAGTGATGTCCTCGTAGTCGACGCGCAGGCTCTTTACCGAAAGCAGCGGCTCAGCCATGTTGTCCCTTCTGCACGCCCCATTTTATGGCTTGGGCCGAGGCGAAAAGCGAGTCTACGATGGCGCGGTGGAACTACTTGGAATCCTTCATGCACTGACCATCTCGTCGTTGAGCAGTCCGCACTTCGGTCGACCGGGCCTGCTGGTCGCGCTGCTCGGTGAGCCGGCGCATCTTCACTTGGACCTGGAGTCGCTGCTCGGTGAGCTGGTCCGGCGCGAGCTGCTGGTGACGGAGCTACCGCTTACCGATACCAACCTGCTGAGCGGGCTCGTCCATGCCTGTCTGGGCTCGCCGGAGGTGGGCGCGACGATCGTGCTGCCGTCGGCGCTCTGTGTGCCCGATCCGAGTGGACGGACGCTTTTGGGACATGGCGGACCGCTGCATTTGGTGGGGATTCGTGCCGACCGACAGGCCGACGCCCGGCTGCTCGCGCAGAATCATCACGTGCCGCTGTGGCCGCTCGGACGGACGACGGGGCAGGAACTGGTAATTCGGCTCAGCGAGGGGCCGCCGGAGGAGCCGTTTCCGACGCTGCTGCGGATGGAACTTGGGGAGCTGCGCCAGCGACGATTGCCGCCGTAAGTGCGCTGCGTGGCAGTGGCGAGACGGCGACATCGGACTCCGCGCCGGCCTTGAGCCGATGCCCGGTGATAAGTCGCGCCCCGCGCTTATAGGTGAAGTACTGGTACGCCCAGTTGAACAGCACCGCGACGCGATTGCGGAACGTGATCAAGAAGAAAATGTGAACCAGCAGCCACAGCAGCCAGGCGAAAAATCCGCCGATTTGCAGCCGTCCGACGTGGGCAATCGCTGCGGCGCGACCGATGGTGGCCATGCTGCCTTTGTCGAAGTAGGCAAATGGCGTGCGGGTCGTTCCGTCGAGGTCGGCAGTGAGGTTCTGCACGACGTGACGGGCCTGCTGGATGGCGACGGGACTCACGCCGGGAAGTGGCTTGCCGCCTTGGTGAAGGAACGCCGCCATGTCGCCGATCGCAAAGATTTCGCGATGATTGCCGACGGAGAGATCGGGGTTTACGACCACGCGACCTTGCCTATCGACCTCACCGCCGAGCTTGCCAGCAAGTGGCGAGCCGCGAACGCCAGCCGCCCACAGCACCGTCGCGGTTGGGATGACTTTGCCGCCCGCCTCCACGCCCCGACCATCAATGCGGCTGACCCGCAGACCGCAGCGGACCTCGACGCCGAGCCGACCGAGATCGATCACCGCGCGCATCGCCAAGTTCTCGGGGAACGAGGTGAGGATTCGCTCGCCACCCTCGATGAGGATGATCTTGGCGTGGGCGGGATTGATGTTGCGGAAGTCGCGGGCCAGCACATAGCGCGACAGCTCGCCGAGCGCTCCGGCCAGCTCGACGCCGGTCGGGCCGCCACCGACGACCACAAAAGTCAGTAGCCGGTCACGCTCCGCTGGATCGGGCGTTCGTTCGGCGGCTTCAAAAGCGAGCAGCACCCGCCGCCGCACCTCGACCGCATCATCAATGTCTTTGAGCCCGACGGCATGCTTGGCCCAGTCATCGTGCCCGAAGTAGTGGTTTTGTGCGCCAGCAGCGACGACCAGATAGTCGTAGCGCAGCTCGCCGCGATCGAGCTTGACCACCTTCGCGCTCACATCAATGTCCTGGACCTCGGCCAGCAGGACGCTGACGTTGGGCTGAAACCGCACCACCGAGCGAATCGGCGCCGCAATATCGGCGGGCGACAGACCCGCCATCGCCACTTGATACAGGAGAGGCTGAAACAGGTGGTGGTTGAGACGGTCAACCAGCGTAATCCGAACCCGCGCTCCGTCGAGCTCTTTGGCGGCAGTGAGTCCGCCAAAGCCCCCCCCGATGATGACGACGTGAGGCAGTGCTTCTCGGCTTACCACTGGGTCCAAGGTCGCCACTGATCCTCGTCGACAGCGTAGAAGAAGCGCAGGTTGTCCTTGGTGATGACGAGCAGGTCACGCCCGATGGGCCAGAGCTTGTAGATATTGGCGTCGCGATCGATGTAGCGCTGTGCCACCGACGAAAACACCCGCCCGTTGATGTCGAGGCCGTAGTAGCCGTCGCCGCGTACCACCAGCTGCTGCATCGCGAACGCGACCGGCTTCATCTTGTTGTCCCAGGCGCCTTTGCGATAGCGGAAGATCTTGTCTCCATCGAACAGGTACATCACGCCCTGGGACGCGGCGAGGGTGCCGGCCTTTAGCAGGCGCGGCCACAGCTGCACCGAGTCTTTGCCGTCGAAGGTTGCGGTGATCAGCCGGCCATCGTCGAGGATCGCGAACACCCTGCCGCCCGAAACCGCTACCTGGTTCACCGGCGACAGGTGTGTCGGTCGCCAGCTCTTGCCTTCGAGGTCGTAGTAGTTGAGCTGCCGCTTGTTGTCCGTGGCGAACAGCATGCCGTTGCTGTCGTCGATAGTGACCACGCCGAAGTCGCTGGTTGGAACCAGCAGGTACTTTGTGCCCTCACGACGGTAGGCGCGACCCTTCTTATCGGTGATGAGCAGCGGGAACAGCTCGGCGACGACCTTGGCCTTGGTAGGGCTGTCCTTGGTGATGGTGGCGATGATGTTGTTCACGAACTCGGCGGACTCGAAGTCCTTCAGCGGCACCCGACCACGCAGTGCCATCGAGTGAATGAACTCACTGTGGAGCAGCATCGCCGGGCGCTTATCGAACTTTTGGGCCAGCGCATTGCCGAGTGCAATTCGGACTGCTTCGACGCTGTTTCGCGACTCGGCAGCCGGCTCGGGAGTCGCATTGGCGGGCGTGACGACCGTGCTACCCGTCATGCCAATCAGCAGGTTGTGCAAAAGCTCGATCGGACGGGCGACGCCTGCAGTCTCGACGGACTTGTCCGCGAAGGTGACAATCCCGAGCAGCCGCCCACTCGTTGACAACAGCGGCCCGCCGGTGTGCTCCAGCGTCAGCGGCGGATCCGTCTCGATCGCCCCCGGCCTCACCGACATGATTGAGCCGGTCATCATCGCCAGCGTCTGCCGACCATGCGTGCGCAGCCCAATCACATCCACACCGACGGTAGTGGTCGACCTCATGTCGAACAGGTCGAGCGACTTGTACGGCTGTTTCACCGGCGGCTCGGGGAGCCGTAGGAGCAGCAGGTGATTCGGCGCGTCGTTGCGCACCACCTGTACCGGCAGCGCCTTGGCCTGGTTTGCGCGCAGGAAGATGAGGGGGTCCTCGTCGCCGGCAAACGATGGGTCGTACAGGAATGCGTAGACTTGGCCCTTCTCGACACCGGACACCAGCCGCGAGTCGCTGACCACGACGCCGTTGGGCTTTACCACCACCCCGAGCGCGGTGTTGAAGCGGTTGCCGTCCTTGGCGACCAAAAATACGGTTGCAGGAGCGGCTCGCTGATAGACCTCGGCGCGGCTTAAGGACGGACTCTTGGCGGGAGCGGGGAGCAGCTTCGGCGTGCCGGGCACCTTTGCGGCTGCGGGCGCTCGGGGTCCGGGCTTGGCACCTGGTTTGCCGACGGGCTTGGCACCAGCTGGAGCGGGGGCGACAGCGGCAGCAGGAGTCGGTGCGCTCGGGGCAGCGGCAGGCGGAGTGGCGGCGGGCTGAACCGGAGCCGACTGCGCCAGCGCAAGCCCTTCGGTCGCCGGACCAGAGCCAAACAGAACCACAGATAGGGCTGACAGCGTATAAGCCCGCACCCGACGACGCAGGTGAGCGGAAAGAGCAGTCGTGGGCTTCATAGCACCGCTAGACAAAACACACCTCCGAGGAACCGAAGCGGACAAGGGCGGAACGCACTTTGCGATACCACCGAACTTTATCGCAAACGCCCCCGATCCATTGGAAGAAATGTCGCGCTCGCTGACCGGTCGCGGCGCGGTTTCACGTATGATGAAGGTCTGCTCAACGAGGGGATGGTTCTCTTCACCGATGAGCGAGGGATGCGGATGTCAGACCACACGACCTTGGTCACGAAAAAAGCCCAGGCGCTCCATGCGCTGTCGCTGTTTGCGAAGGAGCTTGCACCGCTGCTGCCCCGTGAGCTGGGCCCGAGCGAAGCCGACGCCACACTCGGAGCACTTCCGGCGGAGCTTGTGAGGCTGCTCGCCTTGATGCCTGATCCCGGCTGGCGGGCTCCGCAGATGCGCGCGTTTGGCATCAGCGGCGCTATCTACCTTGCGCTCTATCTTCAGCTCAAGCAGCGTGGCAAGACCGCGGAGCAGGCCTGGGACCTCTGTGAACAAGCCACCCGCAGTCAATTTCTGAAGATGTCGGCGCTGTCTCGAAAGCTGCTTTCCTGGGCGACCTTTTCGTCGCCGTGGAAGTTCCTGGCCCGCGGCTTGGCGCGGCGTACGCAGAGCGAAGCGGTTGGTGGCTGGCAGCTCGACTACTTCCCTCGGCAAGCGGGGGAGTTCGACTACGGCGTCAGCTACCGACGCTGCGCGATCTTTCAGCTTGCCAAGGACGCTGGCGCCGGTGAGTTCGCACCGTTCATCTGTCAGGCCGATATCGTAGCCAGCGAGGTCTTAGGCTGGGGTCTTTTGCGCACCGAGACGCTGGCCCAAAGCGGCAAGCAGTGCGACTTCCGATTCCGCCGCCACCAAGCCACCTCCGTCCGGGTCAAGCTCCCGGTCCTGCCCTAGCTATTGCGCCCAATATTAGGTGCAGCAGAGGACTCATATTGAGGCGCTCTTAGGTGTAGCGCTTCATCCAGTCAAGCTGGCGGTCCATCCGCTCACGCTGTTCGCTGGTGCTCGTGCGTGAGCGACCACCAGCACCACCGCCGCTGCCTCCTCCAGAAGGACGAACATGAGGCTTGCCGGCGGGACGACCACGGTCGCCTTGGCGCGGTGGCTGGGAAGACGGTTGCGATGGCTTGGCCTGTGTTCGCGGATGTCCCGATGGTCCAGAGGTTCCAGAGGAAGACGACGGCGGACGGTGGCCGCGCGGTCTTTGGGGAGAGGCCGACTCGCTCGGTTCGCTGCGTCCGCCGCCACGATGGCTGGTCGCAAACGGATGGTCGCTGATCACGGGAACATGCAACCGGATCAGCTTCTCAATGCTATTGAGGAATCCCTGCTCATCCCAGTCACAGAACGCGAGCGCGACTCCTTCTGCACCGGCCCGCGCCGTCCGACCGATGCGATGAACATAGCTCTCTGGTTCGTTCGGGAGGTCGTAGTTGATGACGTGGCTGACGTTGTCCACATCAATGCCACGCGCCGCAATGTCCGTCGCCACCAGGATTCGCGTCTCTCCCGTCTTGAAGTGGGCGAGCGCGGCTTCGCGGGCGTTCTGACTCTTGTTGCCATGAATGGCTTCCGCTACAAAACCCGACTCACCCAGCTGCTTCACGACCTTGTTGGCGCCGTGCTTGGTGCGTGTAAAAACCAGCACCCGCGACAGACTCGGATTTTGCAAAAGGTGCGCGAGCAGCCGCGGCTTGTCGTTCTTGGCGACTTTGTAAACCGACTGCGCAATCCGCTCAGCCGTCGATGAGACCGGGGCCACCGCAACGCGCGCCGGGTTGCGCAAAAACGTCATCGCCAGGGCTTCAATGTCGGGCGGCATGGTCGCCGAAAACAGCAGCGAGTGCCGGACCGGAGGCAGTGCCGCCAGCACCTTGCGCACGTCGTGGATAAAGCCCATGTCGAGCATGCGGTCGGCCTCATCGAGCACGAAGAACTGCAAGTCGCGCAGCGAGATAAAGCCCTGGCCCATCAGATCGAGCAGTCGTCCTGGCGTCGCCACCAGGATATCGACTCCCGTCCGCATCTTTTGCACCTGCGGGCCTTGCTTGACGCCACCAAAGATCACGGTGCTGGTCAGGCCGGCGTAGGCGCCGTAGGTTCGGAAGCTCTCCTCGATTTGACTCGCCAGCTCACGGGTCGGCGACAGCACCAGGGCGCGCGTCTTCTTCTGTGCCGGGGGATGGCGCACCGGCTTGTGCTCGACGGGCGGTGGCAGCTTCTGGGCGTGGAGCAGCTGGATGATGGGCAGCGCAAAGGCCGCCGTCTTGCCGGTTCCCGTCTGGGCACAGCCCAGCAGATCCCGACCTTGGAGGAGCAGGCCAATCGACTGCTGCTGAATCGGGGTTGGCTCGGTATAGCCGGACTCTGCGACTGCGCGAACCAGCTCGGGAATCAGGCCGAGCGCGGCAAACGGTGAAGCCGAATGGTCGGATTTCTCGACGCTGGCAACTGGAGAATGATGAGCTTTCGCCCCATGATGAGGCAAGTGATGGTCGGTAGTTCTGGTCATAAGAGGGGCGCATGCTAGCGCCAATGCGCGGCGGGCGGGTGGCAATTCGTACTACGACAGGAGGGCGGCGAGGGTCTGAGCGGTAATCGGGGCCGACGAAAGGAGCGACGCCACTGCCTGTTCTTCCACAGACAGAGTCGCCGTCTCACTTGCTACTGCCGCGGCGCTTGTGCCATTGGCGGCGGCGCTGCTCTCACTGGCCTTGGCGTCCTTGGGTCGCGACTCCCACGGTGGCTGCCACTTGCCGAGCTGACGGCTGTCTTTGGGAAACAGACCGTTTACATCCTTGAGCAGCTTCGGCAGAAGCTCATCCGCATAGGGTCGCAGCGACAAAAGGAGCCCAGGCAGCCACGGATACAGGATCTCTTCCGGCAGTCGCGCAAACGCTTTCGAGAGCAGCTCGACCACCACCCGTCCAATCACCGGCGCAAACGACAGCGCGAGCAGGAAACCCGAGACGTACTCCGGAAACACCGGCAGCATCAGCGGATTGTCGAGTGTCTGATCAAGAAAGGCCCGAATCGAGTCAATGTCGCGCAGCTTGAGCAGTAGCTCCGAAGCCCACAGCAGACCTACTTTCGCCGGCGCCGTGGTCACCGGGCCCGCTTGCCGAATCGCAATCTCCAGCTGACTGCGCTGACAGCCGAGCGCGAGTGCTTGCGGTTCAAAGTCGAACACGAAGCTGAGCATTCCTGCCACTTCGCCGGGCCGAGTTCCGCGATCCTCAAAGCCCTTGGGCAGCAGCATCGAGTAGTGCGAGTAGCCCGTGGCCACGAAGTCACGCAGCCACTTGGGAAGACCGGACGGCGTCGCCCGATAGTAGTGTACCAAGCGACGAATCCGCTCCACCACACTGGGCGCATCTTGGGCGCTCATCTCGTTCTTGAGCAGCTCCACCGCGCGCTCGCCCAGCTCCTCGGTGAGACGTTCACTTTTCAGAAACAGAATCGAGTCTTCGGCGGCCTTGAGCGCAGTTACCGTCTTAGCAGTCGCTCCAAAGGACTCCGACTTGAGCCGCTTCTCGACGACAAACTCGACGTTCACTCCTTCGTAACCGAGCCGAATGATCGACTCCTGATACTTGCCGATCGAGACGTCCCACGACTCCTGAACTGGAACGTGACCGAGCTTGCGCTCTCCCATGATGGGCCGCAGCACCGTGTGTCCGTGCGTCAGGTAGTGCAGCATCCACAGCAGATCTGAGCACGGCAGAAGGTGCGGATCTTTCTTGAAGTCGATGAGCGCGCGCTGAATGGTGGTCGCTTCCAGGTTGATGCCAAGAGGCTTGAGCCGCGTATAGACATCCTGCGCCAGCGGCGGCAGCGCGCTGTAACCAACCCGTCCGGTGCGATTCCCTCCCAAGAGCATCTGACAGAGCCGGGGAACGTTGCGCTTTTTGACCTGACGATCCTTTTCCAGACAAGTAATCGCCGCATCCTCAAAGTCATAAGGAGACGGATGCTGTCGGTTGCGCAGGTTCGCGAGCAGAATCGAGGTCTGATAAATCGCGATCGAGTCCGCCGTTGACGTCAGATAGCCGTTGTCGCGCGCCAGCGCCACGATATCGACCGACCACTTGAGCAGCTGTTCTTCGTCCGCCGCATGCAGCAGCGGTGGCTTTACGAAAAAGCCCAGCACCCGCGCTGTATCCGCCGTTCCCAAGGTCGACGAGACGGGCTGCATAGTCGCTGGCTTGCTCTTGCCCTTGGTCACTACCGGCGTCTTGCTCTTCGATGGCTGTGACAGCTTCCAAGGCTTCACGCCCAGCGCGGCGATTCCCTTTTCCCAGGTCGATTCCGCCAGCGCCACGGTCCCTGCCGGATGATGGAACTGATGCTCGATCGCCAGATAGCTCGACGGAATCAGACCATACAGCCACTTGGTCGGAGTCTGCTTGGGAATCTCCCACTGCGCGTCCGTCTGGGTCCCAAACTCCGGCACATCGCTCACCGCATGCACCGCACCACACAGATAGATCGCGTCGCTCGGCGCAGTTCCCGTCTTTTTGAGGTACTGCTTCATCCGCGTCCACATATAGCGCTCGCGCCGCTTGTCGTTTTCGTGGTCTTCATCCTTGCGACCGAGCCGCCGCAGCAGACTCCCGACCAGCGAAAGGACATAGCGATACGTTGCGTAGTCCGCGGCCAGCACCGCTTGTTCGACGTACTGATCCCACCACTCTGTGAAGTGACGGACGCGCGCATTTTTCAGCAAGAAGCCCAGGAACACATCGAAGGTCGGCTCGACGTTGCCCATCTGGAGGCCAATCGCCGCGCCGTGATCTGGAACGTCACCCGCTTCATCTTCCGTCGAATCGGGCGCTCTGGGAGTCGCTTCATCATGCTCCTCCTCTTTGACCAGATGCTTCTCTAGCTCGTCTTCCTTTTGCGGCATCCACTGGAAGACGTAGTCAACCGCGCGATCGACAAACACCAGCTCGGTAGACGGATTCTCCAGCGCATAGGCAATCGCCTGAAACTCTGCTGAGAACTCCGACAGCGGCGCCACCACCGACAGCGGCGACCAGCCTTTGGGAAAGGCATCAGCAGTCTGCGCAAACGCTTGCAGCGCCACCGGCAGCCGACAGTCCCGCAGTCCATTGAGTGACCCCCGCAGATCTTCACACAGCTCCATGAAGATGACTTTGGGAGGCCGCTCCGCCAGCCGCTTTGCTACATGCAGGGCCGACGAAGGCGAGTGGTGACAGACCGGAATGATCTCCAGCGGTTCCTGCATCGCCCGCTCGACATCGCGGACCATCAGCGAAAGCAGCTCACTTACCGGATGCTCATCGGTAGCAAACTCCCGAACCGCCGCATCCATCTGCTCCCGCAGCGCCTTCAAAGCCTCAATTTCAGAAGTAGGAATACGTTCCATCATGAGTTCCTATCGAAACCAGATGTCCAAGCCTAGGGATTCCTACTTCAGCAGCCCCATCGCCTGCTTGCCGCCTTCCAGATACTCTTCCCACTCGCCCTTCTTCTCTTTGGCTCGCTTCTCCACCACCGAGTGCCAGAACTTGTTGAGGATCGAGACCTCTTCCGGAATCCGCCGCACCACCGTTCCGACCACCGCCTTCGCCACATTGGCCGCCGACAGCGCGCTCTGTCCAAAGAACTGACTGTGCAGCACAGCGTCTTCCAGCACACCAATCTGTTCCGCCGTCGACAGCGAAGACTCTAGCCGCTGATCGTCGCTGGTCGCCGCCGCTTGCGCATCGCGCAGATCCGCAAACGTCTGGAGCAGGATGTCGAGCAGCGCGGGCGGTAGCTCCACCTCGAACTGATTGCGCGTGAGTAGCTCGCGTGTTCGGAACAGCACGATCTCTTTTTCGCTCTTCTTGTTGGTGACCGTAGGAATCGTCACGAAGTTGAAGCGACGCTTGAGCGCCGTCGACAAGTCGTTGACGCCGCGATCCCGACTGTTCGCCGTGGCGATGATGTTGAAGCCCGGTCGGGCAAACACCACGTTGTCGCCAGCCAGCTCCGGAATCGTGATGTACTTCTCGGACAGAATCGAGATCAGCGCATCCTGAACGTCCGAGGTACAGCGCGTCAGCTCTTCGATTCGACCGAGCGCCGCGTTCTGCATCGCAATCATGATTGGCGAAGGAATCAGCGAGTCCCGCGACTGTCCCTTGGCAATCACCAGCGCGACGTTCCATGAATACTTGAGCTGATCTTCGGTCGTCCCCGCTGTGCCCTGCACCGTATGGGTGGAGCTGCCACTTATCGCCGCTGCGAGCAGCTCTGCCAGCCAGCTCTTGCCGGTTCCGGGGTCACCAATCAGCAGCAGTCCACGATCCGACGCCAGTGTGACAATCGCTCGCTCGACTAGCGCGTGATCACCGAAGAACTTCTGCGCAATCGGTCGCTCGATCTTGTCCGCCGGAGTCGAGCCGAGGATGAAGGTACGAATCATGCGCGGCGACAGCTTCCAGCTAAACGGACGCTTGCCGGTATCGATCGACGACAGATAGGCCAGCTCCTCGGCGTACTTGACCTCTGCCGGCTGCCGCAGCACCTCCTCCTTCTTCTTAGCCGGAGCCGCCGGAGCCGCCGCCGCAGGTACCGCCGGAGTCACTGAAGGAGCTGCCACCGGAGTCTCTGCTTTGACAGGAATCGGGAACTCTGCGGACGCGCCGGAGGTCGTCTCGCCACTGGTCGCCGCCGGAGCCGCAGCAGGGGCCGTCGCCGCATCGCTGGCTGTCGCTGCCGCCGGAGCCGCTGCCGTGTCATCAGTCTTGGTCTTCTTGGTTCGGGGAGTCGCCATGTCAGAGTCTCCTAATTGAGTAGGTAACGGAGCTGGTGAATGAGCTTGTTGACGGCGCCATGCAGGATCGGCATTCCAAGCTCGGCCAGACGAGTGCGGAAGAACTCGCTCACCGAGAAGTAGCCGCTCGACTGCAATGCACCAACGGGAATGAAGTGAACACCGGAGTCCTTCAGGCCCTTGATAAAGTCGAGCAGATCTTGATCAGAGCCTCCTTCATAGAAGTCCGAGATCACCACCATCGCGGTGTTCTTGGGCTCGACAATCTTCTTGCTGGCTTCGACGAGTGCCTGCCGGATCAGCGTGCCGCCGCCCAGCTCGGTGCGCAGAAGGACCTCGAACGGATCATGAACCCACGGCGTTAGGTCGAGCACGCGGGTGTCGAACGCAATCAAGTGACAGTCGACTTTTGGGAGTCCGGCAAAGATCGATGCCAGGATCGTGCTCTGCACCATCGCATCAACCATCGACCCCGACTGATCCACCACCACCAAGAGGCGCGTTGGCTGGGTCTTCGCAGCGGTGCGTCGATAGATCAAGCGGTCAACATACAGGCGCTCTTCCGCCGGATTCCAGTTGGTGAGGTTCTTCCACAGCGTTCTTTTCAAATCCAGGTTGCGGAAGACCCGCTTGGGCGGAATGCTGCGATCGAACTTGCCCTTGCTCGCTTTTTGGACTTGCAGCTTGAGCACCTCGGCGACCTGATCGACGTAGGCGCGAATGAGCTTCTTGGCATTTTCGAGCGCGACCCCCGATAGGTTCGTCTTGTCGGCCAGCAGCTGCTCAACCAGCGCAATCGAAGGGGACAGCTTGCTCGCCAGCCGCGAGTCCTTGAGGACTTCCCGCAGCTCCATTCGCCGCACCAGCTCGCTCTCCAGACCTTGAAAGCCGCGCCGCAGATCTTCTTCCGAGAGGAGTCGTCTCCCGCCACCCGGTCCTGTTCCGGCGCCGCCACCACGACCCCGCAGAGCGCCTTGCGGATAGCCGTACGCCTCCTCCAAGCGACCGAGATCTTGCGTCCACTGCGAGTACTGCTGTGCAGTGACTGTCTTGGTCTGCGTCGCCGGTCCAAAGGCGTTGAGCAGGAGCTTGGAGAGCACCAGCGTCCGGCGCAGCCGCGCTTGCGGAGTCCCCGAAGGAGTCTCTGTAGGAGTCCCCCCTTCTGTGCTGGTCAGCGCCACTTCGCCTTCGCTCGCTTCATCGAGCATCGCGCCCGGCAGTGGCGTCTCGAAGTCTTTCCGCAGCTCGGGAAAGCGCTGAAGCAGAGTGGTGATCGAGACCATTGGATCAAGGACGAGGTCGGGAACTCCCAGCTCCCCCGCGATCTCTTTGCTCAGCAGCTCAAGATTCTGGGCCTTTTCCCCCTGACCAAAACATGCCGACAGAAGACGCCACAGCAGCGCCTGCTGCTTGTTCTGCGCCTCGCGGTCGCTGGCACTTAGGGCTTCTGGGGCCTCGTGAGTAGTGTCCGCCATGGTCTTCCTTTTTGCTCGCTACGACTTCTTGCGTAGCAGCTTGCTGGCCCGTTCGCGCAGCACACCGACGGTGTCATCTTTGGCTTTGAGCGACTGCGGCGGCGTCCCGGCCAGCTCAATCGCCGATCCGACTTGCAGCGTCAGCGGCTGAAGCGCCCACTGACCGCGATCAAAACGGAGCAGTCCGATGAGCTGCGAGGACTTCTCGATTCGATCGATCGTCATTCCGGAACCATCCGAGAGCCGCGCCCCTGCAAGCGGCAGCTTGAGCCCGGCCACGTCGAGCTGCTTTTCTTCGAGCTGCTCCGCCGCCGAGGGTCTTTTCGACTTGCTCGCTTCGCCCTTGATCACTTTGTAGGACGAGAGCGCGACCAGCTCACCAAGCTGCGCCGGATGACGATCCAGTCCACTTGGCTTGGGCCTCTGTAGCGTCGTGCCTGCGGCCAGGAGCGGTGTCACTGCCGCGAATGGATTGTAGACCGCGCCGACGCTTACCCGACTCTCTTCCCACAGCAGATCGCCACTCTCTACCAGCGGCAGGTCCGTCACCTTCATCACCGCACGGTCGCGCACTCCCTTGAGCAGCTTGTCGTAAGTCCCTTCAAGGAGCCGCCACATCTCATGGCCGATGACGGTATCGACTTTGTATGCTGACACCGTGGTCCGCACCACCCGCGATTCACTGGCGCTGCGCAGCACGCCGTGTACACACACACTAAACAAGTTGCGGTGGTGATGGAGGTCGCAGCCGAGCGGCAGAAACTCGCCGCTGACCGTCGAGATCTTGGCCGCAGGCGGGGACTTGATTGACAGCAGCATCGCTCGCGTCCACAGATCCACCCAGCGATAGGAGGGAATCGTCTTCCCAGCAGGAATCGGCAGCGCAAACAAAAGCTCGGAGAGGAATCCTGACAGCACCGCCGCCAAGCGAATCAGCTCCGTCTCTTCCTGGATCTTATCGAGCGTGGCGTAGAACGGATAGAGAGACTCCGGCTCCAGCTGCGCAAATCCCGATAGCGCGATCTCCATCAGGAAGTGGCGTGTACTCTCGCGGAATACGCCGTGATGGGGAGGGGCGTCAGTGGGCGTGAGCGGCAGCTCCTCGCTGAGCGGACTCCGGCCAAGCGCGGCACAGACCTGATTGGACAGCGCATCGCTCATCGCACCTTGCAGCGCCGCCCGCGCACAGGCCAGGCTGACAAAGTGTTTCTCGACGAACTCACTGCGCAGAAGCGCGTCGCAGGCTTCTTTGACGCGGCTTGACAAAGGAGTTTGGGCGAGCAGACGGGGCAGGGCAGATACCGCCTGCACCTCGCGCTCGCTCATGCGGCCAAAGCCGACCAGGAAGCAGTGATCGAGACGGGCAATCACCTCGGCGGTCTCCGCAACAGAAGGCGGCAGCGCCGAGAGGGTGCTAAGGGAACCACTCATAAGCAGAGTCCTTTGCGAGAGCGTCGCTTACCCCGAAACAAACCAAGTCATCTCAGGGAGCGGCTGATTCGAGACGGGCAGCTCGAAGTACCGGAGGTGAGAGAGGAAGCGCGAAAACACCTGGCTCACGTCGAGTCGCGCCTGCGAGCCACGCACTTGCAGCATGATCTCGCGCGCCGAGGTGAACTTCGACAGATCCCCCGAGAGCTTGAGGTAGCGCGCCACTTGCTCGGCGCCAAACTGGAGCACCGCTTCGCCCATGAGCTGGGTCAGGTGCTTGCAGGGCGAGCCGCGTAGACCGCCGCAGGGGCGGTTGTTGTTGGTTGAGCAGTTGAAGTTGATGCTCGCGCCGGCCTCAAAGAACGAAACATACACGCGATTTTCATCGGAGCCCGAGGACACCACGCCCTGCACCCGTCCACCAAACAGCTCGACGTACGGCACATCCTTGACCTTGCGGGGTCGACTCGGTGGCTCAGAAAGCGGTAGCGAGGTACACTCAGGGGACAAGACGGCCATGTTTGCGGGCTCCGTGACAGTTTCGATTGCGTACTTCCCGGCTTACTCCTGCGTGGTGGCCCTAGACCCTGGGGTCGCTACGCCGTCCAAAGCTGGGGAAGCTTGGGTATCTTACTTCACGGAACCTTCGCTTGGGAAGCTACTTTGAATCTAGCCAGGCCAGGGCCTCTGACTCGCTGGTAAACGTCCGGAAGTCCTCGGCATTGCCAGACAGTCGGTGCATGAAGTTGATCATGGCCCGGAGCACGGCGCTGTCGACCACCGTTGCCATGCACTTAAACGCTCCGCGCATCGTGCCAAAATACTTGCGGCTCTCGGGGCTGTACTCGGTACCCTTCGCTACGACGCAGAGGACCAGCGCCTGATGATAGGGCTGTCCAGGCTGTAGCTGCGCCCCCATGTCTTGTGCGTCCTTGAGCGTCACGCTGCCGCTGACCAGCGAGCGCATCATGCGCTGTCCCTTCGGGGTCTTTCCTTCCTGAATCTGGATAGGCATTCCGGTTCCTTTCAAGGTTTCTTGGGACGTGCATTCAGTGCCTGTCCGCTGCTGTTCTTTCGTGTACCGGCCTTTTCGGCCAAAACCATGGCCAGAGCGTCGGCCAGCTGGGGCAATACGACGGTCTGCGAGATATCGAAGTCGAGTGCCACCAGCGCTTGCGCGATGCTGGGGCTGATGCCTGTCAGCAGCGGACGGGTTCCCAGCATCCGCATCGCCTCCGTCATTCGCAGCAGCGAGCGGGCGGTGGCTGGGGCAAGCTCTCCGGCGCCGGTGAGATCCAATATGACGTGGGTTGCACGCTCGGCGACCACGCGCGCAAGCAGTGCTTCGGTCATGCTGTGGGCACGCTCGGCTTCGACCGTCCCGATGATCGGCAGCGCAAGCACGCCGGCAGCCACGACGATGATCGGAGTCGACAGGGCGCGAACCAGCTCTTCCTGTTGCAGGCGCAGCCGCTCGCTCTGCCGTACCAGCTCGAGCTGCTGTGCTTCGCTTTGTTGACGAGTCAGCTGTAGCTCATCGAGTAGCATATTGGCTGCGACTTCGATTTCCAGGAACTCGTCGTCGACCTGGGTATCGACCTTGCCAGTGACCTCCCCGATGCGGACGTTGTAGTTCCCGAGCGCCGCCTGCGCCAGGATGTCGAGCACCGTGTGGATGCGTTCTCGACGCACTTGGACGATGGATGCCGCGTCTTCACTCGGAGCTGCGGTGGCTTCTTTGCCATTCCAATCCATAGCTATCTAGCTCTCCTTCCTCCGACGGACCCCCCGCCCAGTCCTGCCTGGTCACCAACCTCACATAACCCAACTTATTATCTTAACTGACGAAACCACCCGCTGTCCCAGCATTTCCGCCATTGCCGGGTCGTGCTGAGCCGTGCTGCCAGGGCAAAAAACACAGGCTCGCTCGCGCCAAGGGAAGAACTGGTGGCAAAAAGTTCAAAGTTTTTTGCGCCGCGGGAGGAGGTAGCGGCAAGAAGGACAAAGTTTTTGCGCTGCGGGAGGAGGTAGCGGCAAAAAGTTCAAAGTTTTTTGCGCCGCGGGACGAGCTGCCCGGACAAAGCCGCAAAGATTTTGTGCTGGGAGACCCAACAGCCGGGAAAACCGCAAAGATTTTCCAGAATTTAGCCCTGGTCGCCCAAGTGATCGATTCGCAGGATGCCTCGGCGGGTCGAAACCACCCTCGTTCTTGATAAGGTCTTGCGACCACTGGTCTGGTCCTGCGCGACCAGCACAACATTGAGGTGGTAGACCTGCGGAATGTCTGCCGAGCGAAAGCGCCCCGTTTGATAGTCGTAGAAGCGGACCTTGGCGACCGGGTCATCAAGGCGCGTCAGCACCTCGGCCAGGGACAGACGCAGGAGATCTTGCACGGCAAAGCCCGCGGGCACCGGCGAACGTCCGGCCCCCAGCGTCAGCTGCCGATGGTAATGGAGAACTTGCTCCGACTCCGAGGTCACGCCCCGCACGGTGCGATGGAGCAGCCGCAGGGCGAGAACCTCCGCCGGAACCTGGGTGTCGGGCACAAAGGTCACCCGCTCGCGCGCCCGTCCGGCGATGCTGCCGAAGCCGACCTCTTCGAGTGTGTCAAAGGCCAGCTGGCGGTCGTGATCCCAGCGCAGGATTCGCGACGACAAGCTCTGCTTGGTCCACTCCTTGATTCGATCCTTGAGTACGTAGGCGAGCACCGCAAAGGTCACCAGCAAGCCCTGGTGGTCGCGCGCCAGCTCGTAGTTGAGCAGTGGCACCTGCGCCAGCGTCGCCCAGGTTGCTGCCAGGCCCGCTGCCACCATGGCCGCGCTGTTGCGATAAAACGGATCGCGGTCGGACTGCCGGGTATCAATAAAGAGCGCGCGTTCCAGCGTGTCTTTGAGCCGACCGATTCGATACGAGTAGTACTCCGGTGCGTCTCCCCACGGAGTCGCAAAGCCTTGGTCGAGTCGATAGCGATTGACCTGTTCGATGGTCCGTCCGAGCCGCACCCGCAGCCGAGTTGCCGTCCCGGTCCCGTCGCGTAGCTCTGGCAGCCCTTCGATTAGCTCGGCCAGCTCGGCGAGCTTGAGATCAATGACGGCACTGACGTACTCCTCGGCGAACGCGAGCGCTTGCGGGACCTCGCGGGGCTGAAGGGCGGCAAAGGCCGCCACTTTGGCGCGTAGCCGGTGCATGCTGCCCAGCGCCCGCAGCATATGGTTGGTGGCATTCTCCAGGCTCTCGACGAGACGCTTTCGATCGGGGGGCGAGCCTTTGGCCTGAGCCACCAGGGTGCGCAGGACCTCGACCTCAGTGCTTGCGGCGTCGGCGACCTCGGCGCTGTAGAGCTGGGCTAACTTGACGAGCGCACTGGCGCGCGGCGCATCGTCCGTGAGCAGTAGGGGCAGCTGTTGGCGCAGCGTCGCCCCCGGATTGCGTGGACTGTTGAGATCCGCAAGATCGGCCAGCAGCACCGTGGGTGAATGCAGCCGCATGCGAATCGAGGCATCGCGGTAGAAGTCGCTCACCGAGTAGCTGGTCGGACTGACGCCGAAGGACTGCGGGAAAAAGAAATAGGCGTCGAGCGTGTAGGTTCTCTCCGGTCCCGATGGCAGTGGCAGTAGCTGGGCGATCTCGAGCGTGCGTGGATCAGGGGCAGTCAGCAGCGGCGCTTGTCGAAGCCCATCGCTGAGACGACGGGCGGGCCGGCGACGGACCAGCTGGGCAGCAAGGAGCTGACTTATGCGCGGGGCAGCCACAGAGTCGTCTCCAGCGAGTTGGTTGTGACCTCGCCGCCGAGTGGATCGATAAGGGGCCGAATCAGATCGAGCGTCGAAGAGTGCAGGCCGCAGTCGAAGTGCAGGCGCACCTTGGTTGGCTCCAGCGCCACGCCAACCGAAAGGCGCTCTCCTGCCGATGGCGGGGTCTCGACGATGGCGGTCAAGATGTCGGCAATCGCACTGACCAGTCGGCCCTCGGCGTCAGTCACGCTGAGCTGCGGGCTGAGGCTCGACAGTCCCTCCCAAGACACATCCAAGCTATGGCCATTTTCGAGCAGCACGCTGCGGGCCTCTCTCTCGGCTTGGCTTAGCACTTCGGCGAGCGGCTTGGCGACGACGTCCTCTACCACCGGCAACAGCGACCGTTCGAGACTGGGCGTGCTGGCACCGATGTAGACGCGCAGCGGAGCCATTCCAGGGCGCTTGAGGACATGCAGGATGCCGAGCAGCGGCGAACCATCGGGCTGCTCCAGGCGAATCGGCTCCGCTTGTCCGTCGTTCTCGGCAATCTTGAGGATGCCCTGGACCTGCGGATGCTGGGCAAACTCGCTCAATCGCACGCCCGCATCAGGACCACTTAGCTGGAGGGCGTGCCGACCTTCGCCATTGCAGGCGACGAGGTGGCCGTTTTCCTCAAAGATCACGCACGCGCACGGCAGCGCTTCGACCAGCTGAGAGAGCAGGGCCTCGCCCATGCCCGCCGCCAGCAGCCGTCGTCGCAGATCGGTCGCCATCTGATTGAGCACCCTGGCCACGTCGCCGACCTCATCGTCGGTAGGCTGCGGCACCTTCACGCCGAGATCGCCTGCCGCCAGGCGCTGCGCCATCGCTCCCACCCGCTGGAGCGGCCTCACAAACAAGATCGCCGAGATCAGGGAAAACAGGATGGCCACCGACGTTGCGACCGCCATCGTGTTGAGCAGAAAGCGCATCGTTCCGCCGGTCACCGCCTCGATGCTACCGACGGAGGTGGAGAGACGCAGGACGCCGAATGGCTGGTTGCGAGCGTCGACGAGCTGCCGTGCGACATAGATCATCTCCACGCCGGTGGTCTCGGACTGACGACGCGAATAGCCAGCGCCTTCGAGTCCTGACCACACGGGCAGACCTTCGGGCTTGCTCGCCGGGGCACCCATCGCCATCCGGACCTCGGGCCTACCTGCGTGGTTGGTCGCCAGCGGACGCACGACCGAGTTCTCGAAATCGAGCAGCACATCGCCGGCCAGCGACAGATAGGTCAGGCGCTGGGTACTGGCCTCGCCGATAAGCTGGACGGTCTGCTGGCGTCCACTCTCGGGCAGGGTCCGCAGCGTCTCGGACAGCTTCTGGATGTTCATCGACATCCGCAGTGCCGAGTCACGCAGAAGTTCGCCGTGCAGCACAACGCGCACATAATAGAAGGTCGGCCCAGCCCCGAGCAGAAGGACGCCCAGGTAGGAGAGCAGCAGCTTGACGGGTAGGGGTATGCGAGGCATCTGAAGCAAGCGGCTATCTGACACGAAAATCGCCCTAGCGGAGGAGAGTTTTTTCTTGCGCAGCATACCTAGCCCACGGTAATCCTTGGCCTCCCGTAACGAGACTGCTTCGCGCTTGTAGCTCAGCTGGATAGAGCAACGGACTTCGAATCCGTGGGTCGGGCGTTCGAATCGCTCCAGGCGCACATTGAGAGGGGGGAGGCGCAACTTTGAGATCCCGAATCGGGATACGATGGGGCTAGATGAAGCTGACTCTCTTTGCCAAGCTGTTTGTGGCGCTGGTGGTGGTTCTGGCCACGGGCTATGTCCTCAAGGTCCGGATCGTGGATGTCGAGAGGGCGCGCTATTCCGTTCCGCTCAGCAAGGGCGGTGAGCTGCTCGGTAAGGCTTCGGAGCGGCTGGAGCCGGTGGCTGAGCCGGCGGCGAGCAAGCCGCTGCGGATCGTCGTTGGGGTCAATGACTTTGGCGGGGGCTATCCGCTGCTGCTTGCCAACGATGGTGCGCAGGCGGGGCCGGGATCGCTGTTTCGCAAAGCGGGACTTGACGTCGAGATTCGGCTGATTCGCGGCTCGAAGGAGCGGCTCAAGGCGTTCGACGATGGTGAGGTCGACGTGATGCTGCTGACGCTCGACTACCTGGCGAACTTGGCGCCGCTTTACAAGCAAAAGGCCGTCGATCTTCGCAGCTTCCTGCTGGTCGCCTGGAGCCGCGGCAACATTGGTATTGCGGCCAAGCCACAGTTCAAGAGCATCGAGGATCTCAAGTCGGCGCGGATTGCTACCACGCGCAACACGCCGACGCACTACCTGTTGCTGTCGCTGCTCGAGAAGAGCAACTTGAAGCCCGCCGAGATTGAGACCATCAAGTCGAGCTTGGTGTTTGCGACCAAGACACCTGAAGCTGGGGCGCTGTTTCAGCGCGGCGAGGTCGATGCGGTCGCGATCTGGGAGCCGCACCTATCGGAGGCGATAGCCGATGGCAAAGGGACGGCGCTGGTTACCACGGAGACCGCCACCAACCTGGTCGGCGATGTCCTGTTTGCGCGCAAGGAGTGGCTCGACAAGAACCGCGACCAGCTGGCGACCTTTGTGAAGGCGTACTTTGCGGCGGTCGACCTGCTAGGCCAAGATCCGGCGCACACCGTGGAGCTAGCGGCGACGGCGTTTGGGCAGAAGCCGGAGCAGATTGCGGCGACGCTCAAGAAGGTCAAGCCGGCGCAGTTTGCCGACAACCGGGCCTTCTTCGGAATGGAGACCGAGGACTGCGCCTATGATCGTTTGTTTGTCGAGGCGAGCGGCTTTTGGCAGCGGGAGGGGCTGATCAAAGAGGCGACGGCTCCGGCGCAGACCAAGTGGCTCAAGGCGCTCGATGTGCTGGCCTCGCAATTCAAAGATCAGAAGATTGCCGAGTCGTTTCACTTTGACGCGCTGCCGCCCAGGCAAGGGCCGTCGCTGCTGACCAAAAGCGTCAGCATCTATTTTGCAAGCGGGCAGAGCACCGTCGACCCGAACGCCCGCAAAGTGCTCGATGGCTTTGCGCAGATGCTGTCCGTGTTTCAGAACGCCTATGTGCAGGTCGAGGGCAATACCGACAACGTCGGGGCTCGTCCGGCCAACCTGGCGCTTTCGAAGCAGCGGGCCGAAGCGGTGGTCTCGTATCTGATCGAGCGGCATCGCCTCGATCGCAGTCGCTTTGTCGCCATCGGCAACGGTCCCGATGCGCCGGTCGCTGACAACCGCACCGTCGAAGGTCGCGAGCTGAACCGTCGCACCGACTTCAAGATCATCAAGAATGTCGCTGCCGCCAAGTAAGGGAGCGAGGGAATCGCGATTCCCCAGGGCGTAAAGCCGAGCGTGCGCGGGGTTTTTGCTTAGACAAACAGGGCGTAGTGGGCGATGCGGTTGAGGCACTCTGTGACGCGCTCTGCCACCACGTGCCGCAGGGTATCTCGATCGGGGAGGGGGCCTTGCGGGAGCTCTTTGGGAAACTCACCGCTTCCTACTCGCTGTAGAAGCTCGTCGATGATCTCGGCTTGGCTTCGTACTCCGTCACAGAGTAGCGCCAGATTGCGACCGAACGGCTCGTCAAAGTGAATATTGTCGAGTAGTGGAGTGGTCGCTTCCTGCTGCTTGCTGATTCGCAGTCGCGCAAACGCATCAAGCTGCGGATGGTCGCCTGGATCGAGACGGAACGCGGGCTGAAACAGATGCAGTTGGAGGATTCCTGCTCCGTAGCCGGCGAGCAACAGATCACCCAGTTCACCGCGCTGATGCGAACGGTACGCTGGGTTGTGGTCGGCCTGCTCTTTGGTCGCACTTCGCAGCAGCGCTTGCTCAAACAGAACGTCAAAGGGGAGTGCTTGCGGATGATGTTCGCTCAGCACCACCAGCGCCGCTTTGGCCAGTGGGTCGGTCAGTGCAAGCGTGATGTTGCTGGTCTCGAACTCCTCCTCCACCGCTTCGGTGAGCTTGGGCGACCCGGACTTGCAGCGTACGGCGGACTGGATCAGAAACTGCTCCATGGTCGATGGCTTGAGGCGACGATCGATCGGCTGATCTTCGTGACAGAGCAGCGTCTGTCGAAACGAGTTGCAGGTGATGAAGTCGCGATACTGTTCCATCACATGCAGGTCATCGGCCTGGCGGAGCATGGCGCGCGCTTCGGGAGACAATCGGCTGTCTTGCATGGCGCGGAAGTCTGCTTCAGCGAGGAACTGGAGGCCGTACTCAGCAGCGGCAGTCACAAACTCGTAGAAGTAGAACGGCTGATTGATCTCCGCGAGATCATCGTGAATCAGGTAGTCCGGTGGGAGTCCGCACAGTCTCTGCAACTCAAACTTGGCGTTCTGGCGATGTACCGACAGATGCTGCGGCACAGCCTCTGCCACAAAGTTCACCATCGCCAGACCCTGCTTGACGCGTCGCTGCGGATCGCTGAGGTGCTGGGTGTGAAAGCGCATCATGTCGCGAAACGGCGCGCGCAGATGCCAGCCCGGATAGGTGTTGTAGCTCAGATAGGCGACTCCGTTTGGGCTGAGGAGTCGCCCGCAGATCGCCAGAATCTTGTCCCGAACTGGCGCCGGTACCCAAGAGTAGATGCCATGCCCGATGATGTAGTCGAACGGCTGCTCTCCTTGACCAAAGTCGAGAATGTCCTGTTGTCGCAGCGATAGATTGGGAATCCCAAGCTGCGCAATCTCGGTGAGTCCGGACTGGATCTGTCGCGAGGACAGATCGATTCCCACAAAGGTCGCCTGCGGCAGAGCGCGTGCGATCGGAATCAGGTTGCTGCCGTCTCCACAGCCCAGCTCTAAGACGCGGCAGGTGGCAAGTGGTGGCGGGGTCAGTCCAAACAGCGCAGCCAGCGTGGCCAGATGTTCCGGGTGAGTCTGCTCGAGGCCTCCGCAGGGGTACGGCACCTCATCGTATTCGGTAGCACCGTCAGCGTTGTGCATAGGTGGATGATCCCGCGAGGATCATCGCACACTTGCGCGGCACCGCGAAAGCGGAGTTTCGGCGGACCCCTAGTGTCGACCGCGGCCGTGGCCGTGCCCGTGCCCGTGCTTCCAGCCGTGGCCGTGGCCGTGCCCATGCTTCCAGCCGTGACCATGGCCGTGGCCTTGTGGAACCACGATGATCGGCGGTGGCGGAGCGGGCTGCACCACGACGACCGGAGCGGGCCGCACCACGACGGGCTGAGGCGGCGGTGGCATCGGAGTGCGCGCCGAGGGAACGATCGCAGTTGGCACTCCCACGGAAGCGACCTCGGCCCAGCGGCCATCGTAGAAGACCCACTGTCCACCCTCGTTGACCCAGCGCGGCTCAACCCAGCGACGATGGTGAGGAGGTGGCATGATCCAGCGGCCCGGCGTCCACACATGGCGACCACCGTGCCAGCGCCAGTGGCCACCATTCCAAACGTGCTGCGGCGACGGGACAGCGGGACGAACTTCGACCTGCGGAGCCGGCGGCGCGACCACAATTCGCACAGTCTGGGCATGCGCAGTCACCGATACGAACAGAAGCAGAGAGGCCAGGAGCGTACGTGTCATGGGATCATCCTATCCGAAAAGAGGGGGCGCTGATGATTCCGGACGCTGGGGCCGCACGGAATATTCTTCGATGACCAGCTTCCGACTTAGGTCCAGTTCAGTGATTTCCTACATGGACGGTGAGCGGGTCAGAGGTGCTTACAAGGGTCGCGGTGCTCGCAGATTCGACGGGAACGGCTTGCTTGCGCGCGGCAGATCGTCTGTAATCTCGACTGAGTTGACAGAGAGGTTCCGATGAAGAAGTTCCTTGTGCTCGCGCTGCTCTTGGTCGCTGGTGTTGCTTATGCGGGATACTACGTTGCGCCGGACAAGATGCCGCTCATCATCCATCCGGAGAGCCGCGCTTGTTCGCGCATGAACTCGCTGTGTGAGGAGAAGTCCAGTACCGCTTGCACCGACGGATTCATGGAGCTTCGCAAGCTCGGTGGCGATGAGTCCATTCGCAAGCCAATCCGCTGCATGATGGAAGCGCAGAGCTGTGGCGAGGCGGCTGGTTGTATGGCCGGTGGTGGCGTGAACGCAGTCCTTAAATCGGGCGAGCAGTTCTTCAAAGGACTCGGCAAGTCGCTCGGCGAGTAGTCACTTTGCTCAGAGGTTAGCAGTAGGCCTCCTCGGCGGCAGCGGAGATGGCTTGGAGTCCGGCGCATAACTCCTCGGTCTTGGGCCAGCCGTAGCCAATGCGCAGATAGCGACGCTCCATCTCGAACCAGTGACCGGGGCCGACGAACGTCTTGTACTGGTCATTGAGAACCCGGTAGAAGCGCTCAATGTCGACGGGATAGCTGCTTCGGAAGCGCGGGAAGCAGACCACTCCCCCGCTCGGCCTAACCCACTCCAGCGCACTCTGTGTTTCCATCCACGCTTCCAGCACCGCAAAGTTACGTCGCATCGCGGCAAAGATCGCCGGCGCAAACTGAGCCTTCTTTTCCAAGAACCGGCGGGCGATTTCCTCATCGACGACGGAGTTGCAGATGAAGATCTGTTCCTTGGCCGCGAGCAGCTTTTCCATCAGGGCGCGATCTCGACAGATCAGCCAGCCGATGCGGATTCCGGGGAGTCCCCAGGTCTTCGACAGACTCGAGACAGAGAGCACCTGCGGAGACAGAGAGGCCGCCACTGGCAGCGGTCCAGCGTGGGCCATTTCGCGATAGGTCTCGTCGACCAGAAGCGAAACGCCTCGCCTTTCACACAGTTCGATGATCTGCCGCAGCTCGGCCTCACTCACCATGCTGCCGGTCGGATTGTGTGGAACCGTGATGCTGACCAGCTTGGTCTGCGGCTGAATCAGCGCCGCCAGGCGATCGAGACTGGGACGGAATCCCTCCTCAAAGTGCAGATGAAGGAAGTCCAGCTCGGCGCCGATCGCGCGCGGCGTTTCGATATTGGTGGCGTAGTTTGGGCGCTCGACGAGCAGGCGGTCTCCCTGACGAAGCACGGAGGTGGCAATCACAAACAGCGCGGCAGCTGCTCCGGCGGTAATCAAGACTTCATCAGGGGCAACGCCGCTGTCTTCGGCGATCAGCTCGCGCAGCCGACGATTCCCTTGATGGTCCCCGTAACAGAGCAAAAGACTCCGCAAGTCGAGATCCAGATCTCCAAGCTGTGCGTCGGCAAAAGAACTCTCTGTGAGGTTGTACCTGACGTTTGCATAACCCATCTGTTCGGGCGACTCGATCTCGATGGGCATCCGGACATAGTTCATTTGCTCGCTCCTGAACGAGTAGGAAGTGGACTCTCAGCGGATGGACTTGCGCTGCTCAGGACTGCTTGGACGGCGGGCTCTCGTTCACTCTTGTGCGCGCGCTGGAGAATGGCCTGTGCTTCGGGCCCTCCCAGCTTGCGCAGGGACAGCACCGCAGCGCTGCGGACATGGACATAGGGGTCTGCAAGCAACGTCTCGCCAAGAGACGGAATCGCTCGTCTGTCTCCCAACTGTCCGAGCGCTTCCACGACATCGACCCGACTGCGTACCACCGTTAGTTGACGGAGCAGGGGCGCGAGCGCTCGACCATCGTGACTTTCGCTGAGCAGGCGCAGCAAGGGACGGACTTGATCGGGATCATCGATCGACATTGCAGCATCCAGTACGCGCAGCGAATCGGCCACACAGACCTGCTTCCGTCTGCTGCGACAAGCAGGAAGGCTCCACTGTGCCAAGGCGGCGGCGAGACGCTGGGATGGTGGTGCTGTTTCGTCACCAAGCAGCTCCTGAAGGAGTGCCGCGGAGTCTGGCGTGTCATCACCAAGACGAGTCAGCAGCGCGGCGGCCCAGCGTCTCTGTTCCAATGTTCCTTGTGCGAGGAATCGCTGCGAGACAGATTCCTTCGCGGTCCGCACAGTCACTCGATCGATTGTGGCCAAAGGATCTGCATCGCTGACCCGGACAGAGACCGCTTGCGTGGACAGAAGAGCCGCCAGACGGACCGCATCGCGCTGCATATTTTCGTCGCTGCGCGCATTGCCAATCAGCTTTAGGAGGGAGGGCAGGGCCGAGCGATCCCCAAGTCTTGCGGAGGCCAGTGAAGCTTGCGCAGCGTCGCTTACATCACCCAACTGGGGCGGTCTTCCTTGCGCCGCTTGTTCATATTGGTGGGACTCCTGAAGCAGGGCTTGCAGTCGTCCGCGCAGCTCAAGTGCTCGTCGAGGATCACTATCGACCAGGTTCTTCCGTTCCTGCGGGTCGTGCAGCAGATCGAAGACCTGACAGGAGTCATCTGCGAGATCGCAGATCAGCTTGTGATCGCCGTAGACGATCATTTTCTTTTTGCCAATCTCACTCCAGATCGCTCGCTGGGGCAGCGACTCCTGATGGGTCAGCAACCAAGGCGCGAGATTCTGGCCACGCATCTGCAGCGGCGGTTCGATGTCGAGGAGTCCGAGCAGCGTCGGCGCCACATCAATCAGTCCGACCGCCTGCGGGTAGCTGTGCGGAGTCAGTACGGAGGTCGTTGCGCTGTCGAACAGCACCAAAGGAACGCGTGCTTGTTCATCATACAGACTGGTTCCGTGGTAGCGACCTCCGTGCTCGCCAAACTCCTCGCCATGATCGGCTGCGAAGAGCAGGAGTGCGCCCGGTCGGGTCCGCGAAAGGTATTCGGTGAGGCGGGCAATCTGCTGGTCGATAAAGTGGATCTCTCCGTCGTAGCGCTCCCGATCGGGGCGACTTGCCGCGGGACCACCGGGATGGACCTCGTAGGGCTCGTGTGGTTCCAGATAGTGAATCCAGGCAAACACCTGCTCTGGGTGTTCCTGTTCCAAAAAGTCAATCAGCTGCTGGGTCCGTTTCTCGCCCGGCAGGTACTCGCACTTCACATACTCGAAGCCATACGCGGAGTCTTCGAGGGCTTGCAGGCGCTCATGCTCGACGAAAAACACCGACGGTGGATAAAATGCAGCGGTCTTGAAATGGTAGTTGCGGAGGAGGAGCGGCAGTGTCTTGTGACTGCCCGCATCGTGACCTAGCTGCATCAGTGCATAGACCGGCTTTCCTGTCAGCAGCGTCGCCACCGCAAACGATGTATGTGGCACTTGGGTATATGCCCGCGAAAATTGAATGCCTCGCTGCGCCAGGCTGTAGATGGTCGGCGTAACTTCGGGAGTCAGTCGATCGTGACGGAACGCGTCGATGGTAATCAGGAAGACATCCCGACCAGAGAGCCGGGGTCCACTGTAGGCCGGAGCGCGCTCTGGGTTGTCGGAGATCGCGGTAGTACGCGGCGTGACTCCGCGCCGCTTGGGAATTACAGAGAGAATCCGTCCGGCCAGCTGGGTCTTTTCATAGACGACTCCTCTCATCGCCATCGCCCGTCGCAGCTTATCGAGCGAGCGAGTCCCTTGCCACACCGCGAGTCCGCACACAAAGAATAGGAGCCCGTTGACCAGCACAGACTTGGGCGGTATGGGAATCGGCAGCGAAGCGACAAGTCCCGCAGTGAGCAGCTGGAGCACAAGCAGGCTTCCGTGAAACCACGGATAGAGCCGAGGCAAGATCGTACGATCCGCAATGTGGAACAGGAGCAACAGCCCAGCGACGGCAACTCCGCTCAAGAGTCGCGCGCTCAGGGGTCCTTGTTGCAGCCGTTGCCAGTGGAAAAGGAGACGCGGTGCGAGCTTGGCGACCAAAAGCAGACCAATTCCCAAGAGCAGAGTCGACCACAGCGGCTGCATGGGAACTCGCTGCATCTTGCCACCGAGAAACAGAGAGAACGCAACCCAGCCAATCATCGGCGCTGCTACTGTCGCCCACAGCAGACCCGCGAGTCGACCGCGCTGCGTCTGGGAGAGCCAGTTCGACAGCACGACCAGCCAGCCCACAGCGAGTCCGAGCGGCAGGAGTGCGAGCATCGACAGCGACGCCAGATGACCAGCCAGCCGCAGCTGGAGCAGTCGAGAGGGGAACTGCTCGGACAGGGCCTGACGGAAAAAGAACAGGTCGAGTCCTGCCAGTAGCAGTCCGGCCAGGAGTCCGCGCACTGAAAACCGGAGGCTCTGCTCTAGGACTGGGAATCGCTTGTCCGTCGCTCGGGCGGACCGATCAGCCATGGGAACGGACCTTGGGCGGGTCAAGGACTTCGGCCAGTTCAGAAGCCGCGGCGAGCAGACCGAAGACTCCGCCGCTGTGCAGAAAGACCACCCGTGAGCCCAGCGAGGCCGGATCTTGCTTTAGTTCACCGACGAGTCCGTAGAATGCTTTGCCGGTGTAAACAGGATCGAGCAGGAGTCCGCTGCGCTGTGCGACTGCGGTGATCAAGGACAGCTCACTTGCTTGCGACAGCGCGTAGCCGCGACCGACATAGCCATCACGAAGATCGATGCTGCCTTCCGCTTGGGCGACGAGTAGCGCGGCAGCGGGATTCGATAGCAGAGGGCTCGCTTCGCGCAGGATCGATGTGATTCGCTCGACGAAATGGGCGCGATCGTCGCAGACGTTGACTCCGACCACGCGCCACGGCAGTCCATAGCACGCGACCCCAAGCAGCAGACCGGCCATCGTTCCTCCCGAGCCCACCGACGAGAGGATGGTCAGCGGCTCATGCGGATTGGGCACTTGCGCGCGCAGCTCCTCAATGCAGCGGAGGTAGCCCAGGCAGCCGAGTCCGTTGGAACCTCCCTCGGGAATGACGTGGGCGCGGCGTCCGCTTCTGGCCACCTCGGCGGCGGCGTCTGCCATGATGCGGGTGCGGTCTTGATACTGGGCGCGCGTGATGAAGCGGGTCTTGGCACCGAGCAGTCGATCGAGCAGCAGATTTCCCGACGGCGGTGGCGGGGGTCCCTCGCTTCGCAGAAACAGAATCGAGCGCAGACCGAGCTGCGCTGCGACGGCTGCAGTGGCTCGACAGTGATTGCTCTGAACTCCGCCACAGGTGATCAACGTATCGGCGCCGCGCTTCTGAGCGTCTGCGACGAGCAGCTCTAGCTTGCGGACCTTGTTGCCGGTGACCGAGAGGCCAGTCAGATCATCACGCTTGACCCAAAGCTCAGGCCAGGCTCCGTTGCCGAGCAGCGCGGTCAGGAGCTGCGGCTGTGGTTCCAGAGGCGTCGGAACGTGAGCGAGTCGAAGGCGCGGCAGGTCGTTCACAAAGGACATGCGCCGACTCTTATCACCACTGACAAGCTGCGCGCCATGCGTGCGCTCGGTGTTGTGATAGGGCCACAGCGAATTGGCAGGGAGTGGACTACGCGGCCTGATGGTCTCCCGACGGTGTCAGTCCAAGCACCAGCTCATTGGCGAGCCGAAGCGAGTCATGGGTGCCGGCGTCGGTCCAGTAGCCTTCCAGGACATCGAAGCCCAGCTCGCCGCGCTGAATATAGGCATTGTTGACGTCGGTGATCTCCAGCTCGCCTCGTTTCGAGGGACGCAGCTGTGCGATGATGTCGAACACGCGATCGTCGTACATATAGATGCCGGTGACCGCGTACTCACTCTTTGGATGCGTGGGCTTTTCCTCGATGCCGACGATGCTGCTGCCGCTTACTTCGGCGACGCCATAGCGATGCGGATCGTGGACCTTCTTGAGCAGGATGCGGGCGCCGCGACCCTGACGGGCAAAGCGCTCGCAGTACACGCCCAGCTCGTCTTGGAAGATGTTGTCGCCAAGGATCACGACCAGCTTGTCGCCGCGCGCGAAGTCCTTGCCGAGCGACAGTGCTTGCGCGATTCCGCCGGCGGCGTCTTGCACTCGATACGTGAACTCGCAGTCGAAGTCGCGACCGGAGCCGAGCAGTCCGACGACATCGCCCATGTGCTCGCAGCCTGTGACGACGAGGATGTCGCGGATTCCCGCTTGGGTGAGCTTGCGCACCGGATGGACGATCATCGGCTCGCGGCCCACTGGCAGCAGGTGCTTGTTGGTGATCTTGGTGAGCGGAAGCAGGCGAGTGCCCGAGCCACCGGCCAATATGATCCCCTTCATGATGAACCTTTCCGTCGAGACTCTGCCCGGTGTTGCGACATGGCTAGAGCTCTCCTTGAATAAGCAGTTCCGTAAGATAAGCGCGCAGGCCGTCTCGCCACGGGGGCAGCTTGAGAAGGCCGCGCAGCCGCAACATTCGACAGTCGAGCAGCGAGTAGCGAGGCCGAGCCGCCGGGGCAGCCAGTTCGCTTGTCGAGACACCGACAAAAGTTCGGGGCAGATCGCGACCCAGGGCCGCTGCTTCGTCGCACAGCGCTTCGGCAAAGCCATGCCAGGTGGTCTCGCCGGCGCTGGTGGCGTGATAGATGCCGTGCTCACCGCGCTCGCACAGGGTGATGAGCTGCCGGGCGAGCGCGCGATTCCACGTCGGGGCGGCGATGCGCTGGTGGTCAATGCGAAGAGGCTGCTGGGCTTGGAGGCGACGGACCAGCGATGATACGAAGTTGCGACCGCGCCGACCATAGAGACCACCGACGCGGACGATGAAGCTGCGGCTGGCTGCTTTGCCGACGAGCTGCTCACCGGCGAGCTTGCTGCGGGCGTAGACCGACTGCGGTCGTGGCTCGTCGAACTCGTCGTACGGGCGGCTCGAATGGCCATCGAAGACAAAGTCCGTCGACAGATGACACACCGCAGCCCCAGCTTCGTCGGCTGCGCGGGCGACCAGCTCCGCCCCGAGCGCGTTTACCATGAACGCCTCGTCGCCATGCTGCTCGGCGCCATCGACATCGGTATAGGCCGCCGCATTGATGACGAGCTGACAGTCGCTGCCGGCGAAGCGATCGCGGAGGCGATACAGGCTCTCACGGTCGGGGGACTTGAGGTCACAGACGGTGCGATCGATGGGATCGACGTCATGACCGGCCAGGCGCAGCTCCTCGCATAGGTGTACCCCGAGGCTGCCATTGGGTCCGAGAACAGCGACGCGCATCAGGCCACCTCAGCGGCGCGCTCGAGTCGCGCGGCATAGTTCCGTTCGTAGAAAGTGCGGTACTCACCGGACTGCACGCTGTGGCACCAGCCCGGATGCTCGCGATACCAGCGCACCGTCTCGCGCAGTCCGTCTTCGAGCGTCCAGCGGGCCCGCCAACCGAGCAGCTGCTCGGCCTTGCGGCAGTCGACCGCATACCGGCGATCATGACCGGGGCGATCGGCGACGAAGCGAATCAGCGAGCGGGGCTTGTCGACCAGCTCCAAGAGGGCGTGCACCATGTCGAGGTTCTTGCGCTCGGCGTGACCCCCAAAGTTGTAGACCTCACCGGGCTGACCACGACGGAGCACCGCATCGATCCCGGCACAGTGATCGTCGACATAGATCCAGTCGCGCACCTGCTGTCCATCGCCATAGACCGGCAGTGGCTGGTCCGCGAGCGCCGACAGAATCATCAGCGGTAGCAGCTTTTCGGGGAACTGATACGGCCCGTAGTTGTTCGAGCAGCGCGTCACCACCACCGGCAGTCCGTAGGTATGGGCATAGGCCAGAGCCAGGTGATCCGACGCGGCTTTGCTGGCGGCATACGGCGAGCGCGGCGCAAGCGGGGTTTGCTCGGTAAACGGTGGATCGGTCGGGCTCAGCGTGCCGTAGACCTCGTCGGTGGAGACATGGACGAAGCGGCCAATCTGGGCCTGGCGCGCTGACTCCAGCAGCACGGTGGTACCGACGACGTTGGTCTGCACAAACGGCAGTGGCCCAAGGATCGAGCGGTCGACGTGGCTCTCGGCGGCGAAGTGAACGATGGCGTCGATCTGTTCGCTGCGCAAAAGCCGACCGAGCAGCTCAGCGTCGCCGATCTCGCCACGCACAAAGCCCAGGCCGCGATCGTTGGTCAACGACTCGAGGTTATGGAGGTTTCCACAGTAGGTCAGGGCGTCGAGCACCACCAGCCGGTCTTGTGGGTAGAGCCGTCGCTGCTGATGAACAAAGTTTGCACCGATGAAGCCGCAGCCCCCAGTGACGAGCAAGTTCATGGCCGGCATAGTCGGGCAAAAAACCGCCCGTCCCAAGCGGAAAATGTTGCGGGCTGTAGCCATCAGCAGTTGGGGTCTCCAGTTCCCAATCCGCGCGCGCTCCAGTAGCTCAGTCGCTCGGCTTTTCCGTCGCTGCGTGCCGCCCGCCCAGCTTGGCATGTCTGTTGCGATGGGTGGGCAAGGAGGTTCACCATGCGGCTTTCTTTGGGTTTCGGTGTGCTATCGGTGATGCTGCTGCCGGCGCTGGCACTGGCTGCCGATCCGGCCAAGCTGTCGGGAATTGGCGACAGCATCTCGCAAGGTTGGGGGGCCAACAACTGGCCGGGCGAGCACCCGGAGTTTGGTTTTGGGCAAGGCACCGACGCGACGGTCAACTCGCTGTATCTGCGCTACAAGGCGAAGAACGCGGCGATGACCAAGGCGTTTGTCTCGGTGAGTGGTGCCGAGATGGTCGGCGGCAAGAACTCAGCGGCGGCGCAAGCGGCGCGGATCTGCGCGATGGCCGTGAAGCCAAACCGCGTCGTCCTCGAGCTGGGCGGCAATGATGTCTGTTCGCGCGACAAAGGCAGTGCCACCGACGCTACCTCGAACCTGTACTCGGTGACGACCTATCGCAATGCGCTCAAGACCGCGCTCGATACCCTCGGGGGCTGTCTTGTGGCGGGGTCGCAGGTGCAGGTGTTGTCAATGCCACGGGTCGACTACCTGTACAACGCTGGCAACGCCAAGAGCGCTGTGACGTGCAATCTGGTGTGGTCCGTCGCTGGTGTCTGTCGCGTCGTCACCGGCGAGAGCAATGCCAGCCGTCGCGCAATCATCGGCGCTCGCATCGACCAGTACAACGACGGACTGCGCACCGAGGTCGAGTCCGCGGCCACCCGCTACAGCGGCAAAGTCGCTTTCATCACTGACTGGCGCGGCAACGCAACCAGTAACTCCTCCGTCGGTACCTACCGTTTCGGCAAGGATGACATCGACAGCTTTGACTGCTTCCATCCCGCCAAGGACACCGGTCAGCGCAAGCTCGCCTGTGCCGCCTGGGAAGCTGCCGAATACGGCACCCTCAGCAACGTCCCCTCGTGCCTAAAGTAGAAAGAGGTCGACCATGAGAACGCAGCTTATTTCGTTTGCTGTCCTGGCTCTGCCGTGGCTCGCCTCTTGTAATGGTGCCGATGTGAGCGCTGGTGCCGTCGTGACCGAGCGAGAAGTCGCCGCCCTCGCGGTTCCCGAGCCCAGCGCGCCTGCCACTGAGTATTCGGCGCGTGCGGTGACTCTGCGGCTGTTTGGAACGCAAGGTGAAGGCCGCGCCGCGTTTGCGACCTTGGCCGATATCGCGACCTGGGATACCAGCAACGTCCGTGTCGGTGAGACGATTGGCCGTGGCCTAAAGCTCGTGTCCGTCGGCGAGTCCGCGATCGAGCTTCTCGACACCACCACCGCAACCCGTCGCACCGTACGCAGCGGCGAAGACCTCGCGGTCCGTGTCATTGAGCACGAGTTCGATCGCGCTGCCCTGGAGTCCGGGGAGCATGTCTTCCACATCAGCGCCCGCAGCCTCGCCCGCGTCGCCAGCCGGTACGGAGTCGGCACCACCTGTGAGCCCGTAGCTTTCGCGGATCGGACTCCCTGTCAGGTCGCTGCCGTCGCCAGACACAGCCTCGCCGATCGGCTCGGTCTGCAAGCCGGAGATCTCCTCATGACGGCGGATGGTGAAGCAGTGACACCCCACAACCTGACCGCCATCCTCCGCAGCATCACCGAGTCCAAGAGCCAGTCTCTTCAGCTCACCGTGGCCCGCGGAGGCGTCTTCCTTCCCCGCGTCTACCTCGCCGAGTAGCGCTGTCCAGCGAGCCCCGACTCGATCGCCTTCGACTACTTCACAATCACGCGGCCAGGCATCGCTCGACCGTGAATTGCGCAGCCGTAGTCGAAGGTTCCTACCTTGTTGAAGGTATTCTCAAACGTACCCATTGACATCGTGTTGCTGCCAGGGAATCCCATATCCCACGGAAACACTCCGTGCTGCGAGGCGGCCTGGAACACCCAACGAACCCTTCCACCCACCGGAATCGTCACTTCCTGCGGCGAGTAGTAGTCGTCCTGCACCGTGATGATCGCCGACGGAGCGAGGTCGCTGATCACGGGCCGCAAGTCTACTACCGCCATATCCGCCGCATTGTTCGCAGGCTGCGGGTCCGAACATGACAGCCATCCCCCCACCGCACTCACCGCCAGAGCCAAGAGCACGCCGAATTTACGCATGGAAGCAACATAATATAAGGAGCGCTCCCAGGGAAGTCTGTTTCCGGTGGGATTGCACGTCGGGAAAACTGCTAGTGATGTTGGTGCGGGGGATGGAGGATTCGCTCGGTCAGGGCGAGGAACAGGGCGGACACAAGGAAGGTGCAGTGAATTCCGATCTGCCACTTGATCTGGTCGGTGGGTCGATGCTCGATGTTGATGAAGGACTTGAGCAGATGAATTCCTGAGATACCAATCAGCGAACCGACCAGCTTGATCTTGAGCGTCCCCGCATCCACCTTCTGGAGCCAGTCGGGTCGATCCTCGTGTTTCTCGACGGGGAGACGGCTGACAAAGCTGGCGTAGCCACCGATCACCACCATGGTGATGAGGTTCGCCACCATCGTGATGTCGACCAAGTTGAGGACTCCCAGCATGACCATCTCTTCGGTCATGTGGTTGACGTCTTTCACCAGGTGGACCAAGTCGACCAGGAACTTGTACGTGTAGAGGATTGATCCCATGATCAGTCCGACGTACAGCGGCGCTTGGATCCAGCGACTCGAGAAGATCATCCACTCTAAGACACTCTCTACCACTCCCGATTTCTGACGGACCGGACGACGGGAGCCGGGCTCGGCGGACTCCTCTTCGTTCGCGGACTGTTGCGGCGCTGTGGCTTCCCCATCGTGCGCGTCCTGCTTGTGCATACTCATGGTTGTGGACCCCCCGGTCTCTGTGAAGAGAAACTGTCGCCCAGTCCGCACCAGGCCAGCGACGACGAGGAATAGTGTGGGTCTTACAGTCGCCACGATGCAACAACAATTGCAATCACTGGATTTCGCAACAGGAACTCCCGCTAGTTCCGAATCGTGACGATGGTGACCCCAATGAGTACCAGGGCTCCGCCCAGCGCCTGTCCGGCAGTGAGTGGCTCCGCGAGAAGCGAGCTGGCCAAAAGCACGGTCGAGACAGGACCAATCGACGTCAGGATCGCTGCCGAGCTGGAGCCGATCAGCGCAATTCCCTTGGCGAGCAGAATGGTCGGAATGACGGTTCCCAGTGTCGCCATGAGGAATCCGTAGCCGTAGACCGGGAGCGGCAGATCATGCAGGGGACGGCCTCGCCACAGCCAGTGCAGCAAGATGATAACTGTCGCTGAGAGTAGTGAGTACGCATTGAAGCGCTGCGCGCCCACGTTGGGAATTAGTCTACCCGCCCCGACCAAATAAGCCGCATAACCCATGGAGCAACCCAGCACGAGGAGCGCTCCTTTGGGAGCATTACCTCCCCACTGCATCTGCTCTTGGTGAAATACCACAGCCATCCCTGCATAGGTGACCACCAGTGCGATCATCTGACGCAACGACAGCCGCGTGCGAAATAGCACAGCAGAGATGATGATGACGAACGTGGGATATAGATACAGAACCAATCTCTCGAGGGCCGCCGACACATACATAAGCCCCATAAAGTCAAGCATGCTAGATATGTAATATCCAGTTACGCCCAGGAGTCCGATCTGTGTCAGATCCATGCGGCTCAAGCGAGTCGCGGACCGCCCTTCTGCAAAGTAGGCGCTGAGCAACAAGAAAGGAACAGCAAAGAACATGCGCAGCGATAGGACAGTCAACGCATCGACGCCATGACGATACGCGAGCTTCGCCAAGATCGCTTTGGTGGACAGCGTCACGCCGCTGAGCAGCACCAGCCCCGCGCCTTGTAACTGAGCCTTGGTCACGGGCCGCTACTCGCTACTCGTCCAGCCGGGCCACGACCAGTCGCAGACCTGCATCCATCTCATTTTGAGTTCGCAACTTACCAAACTGCTTATCCCAGTGTCCCTGTTTTATGTCGGCCCGAAGCTGCGCGATGCCCTGCACCAGCTCCAGCGGATTGAGCAGCTGAAACGCGGACATCGAGCCGCGCACTGCCGGGTCCAGATAGACCTCGGGGCGGGCCCAGAAGGCATCGATAAAGCCGTCGGTGCAGTCGCGCGGGATGAGCAGCGGTACACAGGTCACGGGGCCGAGTGCTTCCTCAAAGAAGCTCAGGTTCGGCATTCTCCGCCGGTGGGCTGCCGCGATGCCCGGAAAGTAGACATTGGTAATCCAGCGGTCGGGAAAGACGCTCGTTCCTGGCAGATAGGTCATGATCACGACCCGTCTCCTGGCTACCCGTCGCAGCTCCTTGAGTCCGCGCGGCACATCCAGCCAGTGATGGACCGTCATGAACGCGGTTACTGCATCTACGGACTGATCGATGAACGGAAGCTTCTCGGCCTCTCCCTGCACCGCTGGCGCTGCCATTGGGGGGCGCTGCCGGATCATCGTCTCAGAGGGCTCGAGCGCGACCACCTTGCGGTCAGGCGACTCATAGGAGCCCGTTCCTGCACCGACGTTGAGTACGGTGACAGAGTCGGCGAGCGCTTCTTCAATCTTGGCGATGAAGCGAGCGTCTGCCCGTCGCTTTCGCTGATAGTCTCTCCCGATGCGATCATAGCGAGCCATACCGAGCACCTTGGTCAGGCTCCGCGGACGGAGGTTCATTATGAATGATTCCAAAGTCCTCATATTCCATCAGGATTGGCGGCGCGGTAAGGAGTACTGCTCGGGCAGCCGGTCGATTCCGCAGTGCAAGGACTCAAGCCAGTCCAGCAGTCGGTTCAGCATCTGCTTCCCCGAGAACAGCGCGCCATGCTGCGGCGCGACGATCTCCACGTCGAGCGTCCGAATCAGTCGCGACCAAGCTCTGATGGCGCTCGCCGAGGCCATGTAGCGATGGTGAAAGCCGAACATGTAGCCCACGTGGTCATCGAAGTCTGTAACCTGGCGATAATCGCAGCCCAGCGATGCGCCCAGGTCCCCTGTGTACAGAATCTTCGAAATGGGATCGTAGACGTGAAAGTTCCCTGGCGAATGCAGGAAGTGCGCCGGCAGGATCGCCAGCTCGCAGTCGTTCAGATCGATCCACATTCCTTCATCAGGAATGGCTCTCAGTCGATGCTGATACTCTTGTGCGATGTCCATGTGGGGAATGAAGCGTAGCCACAGTTGCGAGATGTAGGCCTCGGCTTTGGTGTCTGTGAGCCAGTCATTGGTTCCCGAGATAACGTCTGGATCTTGATGGGACAAAAAGACGTACTTCACTGCGGCTCCTGACGACACCAGCGTCGAGTCGGCGAGCACGCGATTGAAGACGCTCTGTCCACCTGGATCAAGGATCATCGAGCACTTGTCGTGAACGATCAGATGGTGGTTTGTCTGTACTGCCAGACCATCCTTGGATACATCGTGCAGCAAGATGTTGCTGTGTACACCGTTACGAAACAGGAAGATCTCGGACATCACATAGAACTCCTGGCAAGCCAGCCGTTGTGGTTGGACCGCTAATGCCTAGCTAGTCTCGGGGACAAGAAGCGTAGCTGGGCCGCGCGATGCTTCATGACGATCTCCACGAGGCGCTTCGGATCCCTGGACTTCTGAACGAAGCCGTCTGCACCGCATTTTCGCGCCAGGTCGTGTAGCTCCGTCTCGGGAAGCGAAGAGTGGAGAATGATCGCCACACTGCGCGCATAGCTTGCGGAACGCACCAACTGGCAGACCTTGTCGCCGGTGATTGAGGGCATATTCACGTCGACAATCACGATGTCGGGCTGCTGGCGAATCACCTCGCGGGTGATGCCAAGTGGAGAGTCAAAAGTTGCAACGTCGAATCCCTCACCCTCCAGGAGGGCTCGTGCGTACGCCAGAAAGGTCGGACTGTCATCCAGTACGAAGACTTTGGCGCGTCGGTCAACACCGAGAACCGAGGTCATTGTGCACCACACCCAATATTGAACAGATAGAATACAAAATAACACGAATTGGAACAACCGCCATACAGCTGGCTTATCATCGTGCGGTGATATGACTGCTACTACTCTCAGGTGATACTACTTTCGCACACGTTATGGTCTACTTTGCGTCGGGTGTCAGATATCAAGAAAGAGGTAGACTATATGTATAATGTTCTGTGGGCTGGCCTACGACAAAACAATACGCCTCGTCTGTGAATAATCAAAAAGTCGGACATTGGGCACCTGTTAATTTGCATCTAGTGTCTATAATTTGATTGAAACGATTTGTGGTACGGAGTTTGTTTGCCAATGGCGGACGCTCAGAAATCCGAACTGCTGATGGAGGATCTGCTCATCTTTGAGCAGTCTGGCCAACAATATGCCGTGCGCTCGTCCGTCGTGCGAGAGGTCTTGCGTGCCTTCAGTGCGGTGCCCCTTCCCAATGCGCCGCCGATTGTCGAGGGCATTCTCAATGTTCGCGGGGAGATCATTCCGCTTCTGGATATGCGCAGGCGCTTTGGTCTTCCGGCTCGACCGCTGTCGGTCACCGATCACTTTGTGATCGCGTGGGAGGGAGGTCGCTGGGTGGCGCTGCGTGTCGATCGCGTGCTGAACTTTGAGCGGCTGCCGGTGAAGAAGACCCGTGATGCGGGGAAGTATGTCTCAGGGTCAGAGCTTATCGAAGCGGTCGCGAGCGGCCCAGAGGGAATGGTGCTGATCCACGACCTCGGACGCTTTCTCGCCAGTGCAGAGCGTGATGCAATCGGGAGCGCACTGTCAGCCGCAGCAGCGTCGGGAGGAAAGACGAAATGAGTAGTCCGGTGGTTGACAGTCGCTGGCAGAACCTACTCGAACGACTGACCAAGGCTGCTGCCGCGATGGAAGAGTCGCTTGGTGAGTCCGATGCGCGCACCAAGAAGATTCTGGATGAGCGCGCCAAGCTGATGGCACTGGCCGTCGCGCGATCGCGCAGCGAAGAGTTGAGCCTCGAGGTCCTGACGTTCCAGCTCGGGAATCAGCGCTGCGGCATTCCCACGCGCTTTGTGTTCGAGATGCTGGCTGTTCCCACGGTGACTTCCTTGCCGGGTGTGGCTTCCTACATCCGTGGGGTATGCAGTGTCCGCGGACAGATTCTGTTGGTGACCGACTTGGCACTCCTGTTCGGTTTCCCGACGGCAAATCCCGAGGACACAGACTCTCAACAGCAGCTGCTAATTCTTGGTTCCGAGCGTCCAGAGTTCGGAGTGATCTGCCAAGGCTTTGGACAGACAGCACGGCTGGCAAAGTCCGCGATCTCAAACTCCGCAGAGCTATCGGCTCCTCCCATCGGCCGCTGTGCAGCCGGGGTGACGGTCGACGGAACGTTGCTACTCGACGGGAAAGAACTCCTGAAGGACCCCCGCCTGTATGTGAATCAGGTGGGATAGGAGATACGGACATGAGTGCTGCCAGCGACTCGCCATTTAGCACCAGAACGCAGGTGTTCTACCTGCTCCTCCTCATCATTTTTGGTGCGCCCGCCTTTGTGATTGCCAAGAGTCTGTCTCTGGATGACGGTGACGTGACCGCCGCGCGAATCTTTACCTATGGTCCGCCGACGCTGGCTGCTGGCGTCGCCCTGGTCGCGCTGCTTTTGCTACAGCGTTTTTTTGATCGCTTGCAGCAACTGACGGACGCGATCAAACAGCGCTCGCTGCACGAAGTGGAAGAGACTTCCTTCAAGATTCGCAGCAGTACAGAGATCGAGTCGCTGGCTGCGGTGCTGCTGCTGCAACGTGGCAACAGCGGCTCGATTCAGCGACGCTGTAGCGAACTGCAAGGGCAGATCGATGTGCTCAGAAGGAACTGCGAGGACATCTTCCGAGCTCACGCGGAGCACACCCGAAAGATCCTCGATCACTCGATTGATCTGCTGCCATGGGTGGGTCCAGGAAGTGCCTCGGCTCCGCATGCTCTGGATGAGCTGCGGCAGGCGGTCGACGAGGCTCTGCAACGGACTCGCAGCACCGGGGAAAAACTCGAGCGCTTCCGGGAACTCTCCGCGAAAGGTCATGGCGCAACCGAGTTTGCGCACCGTCAGCTGCTCGTGCTTCGGCACAAGTCCAGTACTCTTTCAACCGAGATTCAGGAGCTGCTCGATCGCTCGCAGACCGTGGGGCAGATTGCTGCATCGGTGAAGCTGCTCGCCAGCGAGATCGATCACGTTGCCCTGAATGCAACGATTGAAGCCGCGCGCGCTGGTGAGGTAGGACGAGGCTTTTCGATCGTTGCAGCGGAAGTGCGGTCGCTGGCGGAGCAGTCCAAGGGGTCCGCGCAGCAGATGCGTCAGGTACTGGAAGAGGTTCAGAACTCCAGTCGAACCACGCTGGCTTCCGCGATGGACAGTGAGCACAACGTGGATCTGCTGGTCGAGGCGACACGACAGACAGAGAGTCTGCTGCTCGGACTTCAGAGCGAAGCCGTGGAGGCCGCCGAGACCTGCACCCAGATTCTCTCTGTGGTGTCAGGACAGACCCAGTCCCTTTTGCATGTCCGCGACTCGGTAAATCAGCTGCAACGTGGCGGTGAGGAACTGATGAAGCTGACCACCCAAAAGGAAGAAATACGTCGGCTGTTAGAAGCAGCGGAAAGCTCTCTCAGCAGCGCACTTTCAACCGAAGGACCGGATCGCTCACAAGGAGCACATCGATGATGGCCACCAAGATGTTTGCGCACCGAAGGCTGGGACGGCTCCTTGTTGCGAGCTGTCTGCTCATACTCGCGTCTTGCCTCAAGAAGTCTGATCCCGGCAGTGATGGGCCGATCAAAGTAGGGGTGTTGCACGCACTCACCGGAACGATGGCACAGAGCGCCAAGCCCGTCGCAGATGCCACGCTGATGGCGATCGAGGAGATCAACCAGCAAGGCGGACTGCTGGGCAAGAAGATCACGCCGATCCTGGTGGATGGACGTTCGGACCCAGCGACGTTCGCACGCGAGTCCGAGCGACTCATCACGGAGGAGCGCGTCAAGGTGATCTTCGGACTCCTCAACTCGGCAAGTCGCAGGACCAGCAAGCCGGTGTTCGAGCGTCACAATCACCTGCTGTTCTATCCTTTGACCTATGAGGGACTGGAGCAGTCTCCCAACATCATTTACACCGGCGCGGCCCCGAACCAGCAGGTGATTCCCGCCGTCAAGTGGTGCTTTGACAACTTGGGAAAGCGCTTCTTCTTGGTTGGATCGGATCTCGTTCACTCCCGCGCGATCAACGCCATGATCCAAGATCAAGTCAGTGCTCTCAAAGGCGAGATAGTTGGGGAAGAGTACATCCTGTGGGGCAGCACAGAAGCCAAAGCGGCGGTGGACAAGATCGTCGCGGCCAAGCCAACCGTGATTCTCAACAGCATCACTGGAGACAGCAACCTGGCCTTTTTCCGCGAGCTACGGCGGGCCGGAATCACTCCGGAAAAGATTCCCACCATGTCGTTTACGATCGCCGAGCGCGAGCTGCGCAGTCTGTCGGTCAAGGAAATGGTCGGTGACTACGCGGCCTGGAATTACTTCCAGAGTCAGAGCAATCCGGAAAATCGGGAGTTCATCAAGCGCTACAAGGCGCGATTCGGACCGGACGCAGTCACCGACGATCCAATCGAGGCTGCGTACTTCGGCGTGTATCTGTGGGCTGCCGCCGTGAAGGCTGCCAATTCGTTCTCTGTAGATCTCGTACGTGGAGCGCTTCCCAACCAGAGCTACAACGCTCCAGAGGGACTGGTCTATATCGATGCCGAGAACAACCACGTCTGGCGTACTGCGCGGGTTGGCAAGATCGATCACGAAGGAGACTTTGATGTGGTGTGGGACTCCCAGCGGCCCTTGCGACCCGTTCCCTATCCCATCTACCGGGCCAAGGCGGACTGGGAAAAGCTCCTGAATGATCTGTACATCGGTTGGAAGCATCAGTGGGCGAATCCGAGCCGGCAGTAGAGCGAATGGCAGCAGGAGTCAGTCATGCAGTTCTCATCACTTCGTCAGTTTGTTAAGAGCATCAGGAAGCCACGACTCGTTACTCGCTTGCTCGGCTGGTTCCTCCTGATGACCACCATCCCGATGGTGCTCATCATGTATGTCACCTATGAGCGAGGAGCGGCTGCCATTCGTCGGGAGGTCGAGCAGTCGCTGGAAGCGTCCTCCAAGGCCAAGGCGGTGCAGGTCGAAAACTACGTTGTCGAGCGCAAGCGCAACGTCTCTGGTCTGTCTCGAATTCCCGACATCGTGAGTGCGCTCGCGGACTTCAATCAGGCATTCCACAAAGCTGGCGTCAAGTCTGCGGAGTTCGACGAGATCGATCAGCGGATGCGACCCTTCCTTACTTCTGTAAAGGAGTCACGTGGCTACTCCGATCTGTTCCTGATCTCGCCCGAAGGAGACTGTCTGTTCGCAGTCACCAAGGGGGAGGTGTGGGGATCGAACATCATCACGGGCCCCTATCGCGAGTCGAGCCTGGCGCGGGTCTTTGAGCGAACCAAGTCGATGCTGGATGCGGAGGTCTCGGACTTTGACTACTACCAGTCATCCAACGAGTCCGCGGCCTTCATTGCTGCGCCAGTCATGAAGGGACGAACGCTGATTGGTGTCATCGAGCTTCAGCTCAACAACTCCGAGATCTACAAGCTCCTGTCGGACTATACGGGTCTGGGTGAGACGGGCGAGACGGTGGTCAGCTCGCTCCGTTCCGAGAAGCTCATCTTTATGGCACCGACTCGTCATGATCCCAATGCAGCGTTTCGCCGACAGATTCCCTTGAAGGAGCTTCCCAAATACCTAGCGCTTCATGAGGCCGCGAGCGGCAGAGCCAGTACCCAAGCTGCGGTGGTGACCGACTACAACGGCAAGCAGGTACTGGCCGTCTGGCGATTCCTTCCGTCCTTCCGTTGGGGCATGGTCACCAAGATTGATTACGAAGAAGCGTTCGCATCGATCGCATCCATGCGAAGAGATCAGAGCATCATCGCGGTGCTCGCGATTCTCGTGGTCATTGGCACGGCGCTCTATGTTGCGCGATCGATCTCGGGACCGATTGTGCAGCTTACCCAGTCCACCAGTCTGATCGCATCTGGCAACCTGCATGAAAAGATCGCGGTCGTTTCCGAGGATGAGGTCGGAGAGCTAGCCGCTGCCTTCAACAAGATGATCGCGGATCTGAAGACCACCCTGGTGTCCCGTGATGCGCTGGCGGAGCAGATTCGCCATCGTGAGAAATTGGGAGAGACGATTCGCGGAGTCGTGATCCAGCTCGGCACAACCAGCGGTGACATCCTTACTGCATCGGGCCGACTCTCTCATGGTGCGCGTGAACAAGCAGCGGCAGTGAAAGCCACGGTCACGACCGTTGATGATGTGTCTCGTACGGCAGCCCAGGCCGCCAATCGTGCGCGCAAAGTGGCAGAGTCCGTACGGCGTTCGGAGGAAGTCGGTAAGGCCGGACGCAAGGCCGTAACCGATACGGTTGAAGTGCTCAATGTCGCCAAAGAACGGTCCGACAAAGTGGCAGAAAACATTGTCGCGCTGGCCGAGAAGACCCAAGCCATCGGTGAGATCATTGCAACGGTCAGTGAGATTGCGGAACAGACCAACTTGCTTTCTCTCAATGCCGCCATCGAGGCATCGCGAGCGGGTGAACATGGCCGCGGCTTCACAATCGTAGCGAGCGAAGTGAAGGCACTGGCAGAGCAGAGCAAGAAGGCAACCGGACAAGTTCGCAGCATCCTGGAGAGCATCCAAAAGGCCATTAGTACCGCGGTCTACTCGACGGAGCAGGGCATTCACAGTATGGTCACTGCGACCCAAGCCGCCGGGCAGGCCGGTGAGACGATCAAGCTGCTCTCAGACATCATTGCAGAGGCCGCAACGGTGTCTGCCCAGATCATGAACTCGGCTACGCAACAGGCGAGCGGAGTCGAGCAAGTCGGGGTGTCGATGGCCAGCATCAACCAGATCGCAACGCAGAATCTGTCTACTACGGCACAGACTGCGAACGCGGCTCAAGAGCTGAATCAGATCGGCATCAAGCTCAATGATCTCCTCAAGGAGTCCGGTCCTGCTGGAGCTTAGGAGACAGACGTGGACAAGAAGACGCTCAGCCTGCGCTTGATGGAAGTGTTTCTCGTCGAATTCGATGAGCGACTTCATGCCATGAGCCGTGACGTGCTGGCGCTAGAGACTGCGGAGGTTGGTTCTGCGGAGCGAGACAAGCGACTGCAAGAACTGATGCGCCATGCGCATAGTCTCAAGGGTGCTGCGCGGGCCGTCGACCAAAGCCTGATCGAAGAGTCCTGTCATCGCTTGGAAGACATTCTCTCTGCGGTGAGAAAGTCGCCCGCGCTGCTGGATACCCACCTCATCCAGACGTTGTTCGGAGTCCTTGATGGTCTGGCGGAAGCGGCGAAGCTGTTGCGGAAACAGGAGTCGCTGGAGGGCTCGCTCCTGTTCGGTGTCTCGCTTGAGATGTCGATGTTTATCGACACCACCATCCGACCCCTCAATGAGCAGCTGGCCGCCACGGCAGCGGAGAAGAAGACACCGACTGGTACGTCTACCGCAGCACTTGGCGCAGAGAAACCAAAAGGCGCAGCACCTCCCGTTTCTCCCGCATCTCCCATTGCTATTGGGCGTCCGGCTGTCCTCCCTTCCGGCGTTGCGCCTCCTTCTGCTGGCAAGGCGGAACCGTCGACCGAAGGCAACGCTGCGCAGGAGGCAATGACCGTCCGGATCGACACGGAAAAGCTCGACATCCTGCTGGCACGAAGTGGTGAGCTACTGGCCGCGCGGCAGCGATTGCGTCTGACTTCCGAGCGACTAAATGGACTTGCGGAAGCGCTTCAGTCTCTGCAAGCAGACTGGCGCAGTCTCGCCAAGTCTTCACGTGGGGAGATGGAAATCCCGACCAGTAGGAGGCCGTCTCAAAAGATCAAGACCCGCGAGCTATGGTCCGAGACTCCGGCGCGACTGCAAGTTCTCGTCGCTGAGGTCGACCGGCTGCGGCTGGCATTTCGAGAGGAATGGCGACATCTGGATCATGCCGGAGCGGCTCTCGATCAACAGGTGTCGCGCATCCGCATGCTGCCGTTTTCGCACTGCTGCGTGGGCTTTGATCGCATGGTGCGTGATCTCGCGCGCGCTTCAGGCAAAGAGGTCGAGCTGCGCATTGAAGGTGGCGAGGTCGAGCTGGATCGGTCGATCTTGGAGGGCCTGAAGGACCCGCTGCGCCATCTTATCCGCAACGCGATCGATCACGGAATTGAGAAGCCCGAAGATCGCAAGCGCGCCAAAAAAGCGATCCGCGGTACGATCGTGGCCTCGGCGGCGCTGCGCGGCGGACAGGTCGAAGTCACGGTCTCCGATGATGGTGGGGGACTGGCGACAGAGGCGATTCAGCGACGGGCGAAGAAACTCAATCTGCCGATTCCTACCGATCAGCGCCAGATGATCGATCTGGTGTTTATGGAGAGCTTTTCGACCGCCGCCGATTCCGTTTCTCTGGTCTCTGGCCGAGGAATTGGCCTGGATGTGGTGAAGACGCAGATCAAGGCACTGCACGGTGAGGTCGATGCTGCATCCGTGGAAGGAAAGGGAATGGTCTTCCGATTGATCGTTCCCTTGACGCTGACACTTTTACGCGTGCTGCTGGTGCGTGCCTGTCAACAGACCTTTGCGATCAGCAACAACTATGTCCACAAGCTGCTGCGACTTCGCCAAAACGAAGTCCTGTGGGTCGGTGAGAGGCCGATGATTCTGGTCGATGGGCTGCCGATTCCTTTGTTGTCGCTGGCCGAGGTCCTGGCCTTGCCACAGCCGCCGATCAAGGGCTGGACCGGCAAGCGTCCGGTGATTGTGCTGAAGTCTGAACATCGCATCTCTGCGTTTCTGGTCGACGATCTTCTGGCCGAACAGGAAGTGATGGTCAAGACTCTTGGGAGTCGTGTGCAGCGAATCCGCAACGTCGCAGGCGCGGTGATTCTTCCCGATGGCTATGTGGCGTTGACGCTGCATGTTGCGGACTTGCTACATCGACAGGGAACGACGGCGCCGGGGGTTGGCCTGCTTCAGAAGGTGCGAGCCAGCGCAGAGCCCGAGCGCAAGCGGCGGCGGATTCTGGTCGTGGATGACTCTGTGACCACGCGCAGCTTGGAAAAGAGTCTGCTCGAAGCCGCAGGCTTTGTCGTCGAGCTGGCCTCCGATGGCGTGCAAGGATGGGAGCGAGTGCAAGGAGGAGGAATCGATCTGGTTCTCTCCGATGTCGACATGCCACTGCTCAATGGCTTTCAGCTCACGCAGACCATTCGCAAGTCCGATCAGTTCCGCACACTGCCCGTGATTCTGATCACCAGCAACGATGATGAGCGCAGTCGGGAGCGCGGACTCTCAGCGGGCGCGAGTGCCTACCTCACCAAAGGAAACTTCGATCAGAACGTGCTGATGAATTTGATCGAACAATTCCTCTGAGCTTGTCGGCGCGCGTTGATCTGGACTCGCGGCGCGATGTTGGGTTCTCTGAAATCTGGCTTCCTCAGCGGAATTTGTGGGTGGTCTGTGGTTCTGGGAGAGCACCGAGGGTGTGATAGAGGGCCATTTCTAGGGTGTTGTACTCTCGGAAACCGTACAGGACCACTTTGCGAGCCGACGGCAGCGCTTGCAGGAACCACATCGGCGACGCCTCCATACGTCTCTCGTGTCCTTGCCGGCGGACTTCGCGATTGGGAATCGTCTCGCAGGAGCACGACAAAATCTCGCAGGAGCACGACAAAATCTCGCTGGATTCACGGCTTAGGAGTCCCCACAGTTTCGACTCGACCGCACTGGGACTAGGCCGCTACGATCAGCGCCTTGCTGCAGCACCGATGGACCGCGGTGTGTAATAGGAGTCGGAATCGGTGCGGCTATCGTCGAGGGAGGGTCTTGCGATGAGGCGTACGAGTAGCTCTGCGGGCGTGTTTGCGCTTGTGCTGTCCGTGATGATGGGATGTACCACCAATGAGACCGGCGGAATGGACCCCGGAGGGAGTGTTGACTTGGCGGTTCCTGGACCGCCGCCGCTCATTACGGAGTTTCTCGCCAAGAATCAGTCGGGACTGACCGATGAAGACGGCAGCACCTCGGACTGGATCGAGATTCACAATCCGGACGTGGTGCCGCTCGATCTTGGTGGCTATCACCTAACCGATTCCAAGACCAATCCCAAGCGCTGGGCATTTCCCGACGGTGCTATCGTTCCGGCGGGTGGTTACCTGGTGGTGTTCGCAAGCGGCAAGAACCGCGCGGTGGCCGGCAAACCGCTGCACACCGACTTCAGTCTGTCCGGGGGAGATCCGGGCGGTAGCTGTTCCAACAAAGGTGGTGAATATCTCGCGCTGACAAACAAAAATGGCGGGACGCTGGCACCGGCTTGGGAGCCTTATCCCGCGCAGTCTTCAGACGTCTCCTATGGCTTGTCCGCACCGACGGCACCGACCTCTGCGTTGTACTTTGCGATTCCGACTCCTGGGGCTCCCAACATTCTGGCTTCCGCGCTGGCCGAGCGGGTTACCTTCAATCCACCGAGTCGAACGTTTAACTCCGGAACGACGATTCAAGTAAGCCTCGGGGTGACATCGCCGACTGCCTCGATTCGCTACACCACCAACCGCTCTCGTCCGATTGCCACGGCGGGTCGGATCGGAGTGTTCTCTGCCAATGCTACGAGCGATGTCTGCGCGCTGACCGCGCATGGACTTTCGACCGGCGACTTGGTGCGGGTATCTGGTCCGGCGCCCTTGGTTCCGACGGTAAACTACTTTGTGAAGGTACTCTCTTCCGATACCTTCAAGCTGAGCATCGAACCCGGCGGACCGACCATTGATCTCACGGCGGGTGGTTCCTTTGAAGTGCGTCGCGATGCGGTAACGGGAAATGCAGCAACGACAGACATCATCACGACCACCGCAGTACACACGTTCAATAACGGCGATGCAGTGCAGGTCAGTAGTGCGGGCGCGTTGCCAGCTGGACTCACAACCGGCACGACCTATTACGTGGTGGTTGGCTCCTCAACAGCCTTCCGTTTGTCGACGTCTCCGACTCTGAATCCAATTGTGGACATCACGAGTGTTGGTACAGGTCCGCAGACGGTTTTTCGGATTCCTTCTCCGCTGTATGCCACTCCGATTCCGGTGGCGGTGAATGCGCGGATTCGGGCGCGGGCCTCTGAACCGGGACGTCCGGACGGACCGCTCGGCGGCGAGATGTACTTCGCACTGGATGCAGCGGCGCAGACCTTCACCTCGAATCTGCCGCTGATTGTCACGCACACTTGGAACTTGGCGATGCCCAACGATGCGCCGGTCGATGGACAGATTATGCTGTTCGAGCCGAAGCCACCCGACAATCTGGCGCGCATGACCAATCTTCCGGATCTGGTGGCGCCGTGCAGTCTGGAACGCCATGGCTCCTCGACGGCCAATGAGATCAAGTTCTCGATGGCGCTCGAACTACAGGACGAAAACGGAATCGATCAGAGCTGTAGTCCGTTAGGAATGCCTTCCCACTCCGATTGGATCATCAATGCTCCGTATCGCTACGACCGGTCGATGATTCACAACGATCTCATCTACCGCATCAGCAACGACGTGGGCCGCTACGCTCCACGCACCAGACTCGCAGAGCACTTCCACAACGAGCAGTCACTTGCCGACACCATCGAAGGCGCACCGCTCGGCACGGACTACTTCGGCGTCTACTGCTTCATGGAGAAAATCACGCGCGGAGCGAACCGCGTGAATGTTGACAATCTCTCCATCGGAGACACCACTCCGCCCACCATTTCTGGGGGTTATCTGTTCAAGGCGGATCGACTGGATGCAGGTGAGTTAGGAATCCGTCCTCTCACCGGACAGAGCTTCGGGGGCGCTGGCGTCGGCGGGGCGCTGGCATGGGTCAATCCCCGCGAGCTATCGGTCGATCCGTTCAAGGTCGTCAACACCGCGCAGAGCAACTGGCTACGTGGCTACATTGGAGATTCCTATGCTTCAACGATTGCGGCCAATGCCAGCGACCCCGTAAATGGCTATGCCAAGTATTTTGATGTTGCTTCCGTGATCGATCATCACATCCTCAACGTGGCGACCAAGAATCCGGATGCGTTCGCGCTCAGTTCCTATTGGCACAAGCCGCGCAATGGAAAGATCACTGCGGGTCCGATCTGGGACTTTGATCGCGCGGAGGGATCCACCGACGGACGCGACTTCGATTGGGGCACGTGGCCAGGCAGCACGGGCCGCGATCTGTTTGCCTATCCCTGGTACAAGGAAATGTTTGTCGATCCGAACTTCTGGCAGGCCTGGATCGATCGTCTGCACCAGCTCAGACAGGGAGCGCTCGCGACTCCCACGCTCATGACGCGCATTGATGAGTTTGTGGCCCAGCTCAATCCGGGGAACGCGCCCATGACGCCCGCCAAGCGCTCGATTGCCCGCTGGCCCGTCAGCGCGCCGCGCACCAGCGCGAGCAACACCGCCATCACGAACAACTTGTTCGATGGTACCTATCCCGGTGAAGTGGCCTGGCTTAAGTACTGGTGGACGGGGCGTCTGAACTTTATGGACCGTGCGTTTACTCGTCCGGCCGTGGCCAGTCTGCCGCCGGGCAAAGTCCCAGCCGGTACCACCATCACGCTCAGCTCGCCCAGTCAGTCGATCGTCGGCGTAAAGATCTACTACACCACGGATGGAACGGACCCACGCCCGCCGGCTCCCGGACCGACGCTGTCACCGAGTGCAATTGAGTACACCGGACCGATTCGCATCACTGGCGCTACCACACTGTTTGTCCGCACCTGGAATCCGGCCACTCCCAGCGCACCGTCGGTCGGCACGGTTCCAGTTGGCTCGCGCTGGAGCGCCCCCACCATTCTCTCCTACTCCCTGTAGCGATTCCGTTCTGCGCAGAGACTCTGTTCCCAAAGAGACTCCGTTCCGCGCAAAGACTCCGTTCTCTGAAGCGACTCCGTTCTGGTCAGTCACGCTTGCTGCGCTATGATGCGCGCCTTCTGCCAATCGATGTCCAACAAACCGGAGGCTCCTCATGCGCTTATCTGTCCTGTCTGCTACGGTACGTCCGCTCTTGGCGGCTCTGCTCGGTGTGATTTCGGCGTGCAGCTCTACTTGGGAAGAGCCCATGCAGATGCAGCAGCCCGCGCTGGTGCGTGACTACCATCAAGACGCCAAGGCCGTGCTCGATCGCTACTGCAACGGCTGTCACCAAGAGGGTGGGATTGCTCCGTTTGGGCTGACCAATTACGAGCTGGCGAAGAAGTACAGCGCCGACATCAAGCCCCAATCCGTCCGTAAGGTACTTGGCGAAGCGGGCTGAAGCATCTGGAGGCGGGGCTGTAGCGAACAGAAGAGGGCTGCTACGAAGCGGAGCTCGCTTTGGGGAGGAGCGAAAAGCGAACT
>Ga0154020_10000098_pt1 | contig 93090 bp, 74 predicted proteins | sample Klosneuvirus_201_FD_109709 | JGI IMG/M metagenome (GOLD analysis project Ga0154020, IMG submission 109709) | Active sludge microbial communities from wastewater, Klosterneuburg, Austria - Klosneuvirus_20160825_MG | ecosystem: Engineered > WWTP > Aerobic digester > Activated sludge | place... | reverse complement strand
GAGGCGGGCTATCTGAAAGGGGCGCTTAGCTACAATCAGCCGCCGCGCTTTGTCCATCGCTGGGTAGATCTCGAAGTGACCCCAGCCGCCGCGCGCAGTCCGTGGTTTTCTTCACTTCCGGAAGGGACGAGACTTCGCCTCCCGATCGCGCATGCGGAAGGCCGCTATGAGCATCCCGATGGTTCCGAAGCAGTCCGTTCCCTGATTCCGCTTCGCTATGTCAGCAATCCAAGTGGCTCGCTGGCCGACGCTGCGGCGGTGCTCGATGACAGCGGACGGATCTTAGGAATCATGCCGCATCCCGAGCGCGCCTGTGAGCAGATACTCGGTTCGCAAGACGGTCTGCGGATTTTGCAAGCGGCGCAGCAGTACCTCCAAGGGAGGACTCTGTCATGACGGAGGAGTGCGCGCTCTGCGGACTGCTCAGCGACGATGTCGCGCCCCAGCTGGCAGTCACCATGGGACTTTTGCCACGCGAATATCAGGTGATCCGCGAGCGCCTTTGCCGATCCCCTACCCACAGTGAGCTGGCGGTCTTCGCCGGCCTGTGGAGCGAGCACTGCTCGTACAAGTCCACGCGGCACTTGCTGAGCACGCTCCCCAAAGAGAGTCCTTTTGTGCTGGCCGGACCGGGCAGTCATGCGGGGGTGGTGTCGGTGGGCGAAGGTTGGGCGGTGGCCTTTAAGATCGAGAGCCACAACCACCCCAGTGCCGTCGAGCCGTATCAAGGAGCGGCCACCGGAGTGGGAGGAATCCTCCGCGATGTGATCGCCCAAGGTGCGCGTCCCTGTGCCCTGCTCGACTTCCTATGTTTTGGTGATCCACTCAGCCGGGACACCCGCAGAATTGCCCGCGGCGTGGTGGAAGGAATTGCGGGATATGGCAATGCGATTGGGGTTCCCAACCTTGGCGGACGTACTCACTTCGATGCCGCATATGAAGGGAATCCGCTCGTCAATGCGCTGGCGGCAGGACTGATTCGCCCCGACGAGCAGCGGCATGCGCGGGCCACGGGTGAAGGGAATGTCTTGGTGTTGGTGGGTGCCGCCACCGGTCGGGATGGTGTACTGGGAGCCGCTTTTGCAAGTGAAGCGCTGGGAGACTCTGCGAGCCACTCCGTCCGCCGCTCTCACATCCAGATTGGTGATCCCTTTTCGGGCAAGCGGCTGCTCGAAGCGGTGCTCGGATTTGGGGCCGCGCAAGGTCTGCTGGCTGCGCAGGACTTGGGAGCGTGCGGAATTGCCTGCGCCAGCTTCGAGATGGTCGCACTCGGTGGGATGGGCGTGGATGTGAATCTCTCTGCCGTGCCGCTGCGCGAGCCGGGTCTGTCGCCGCTGGAGATCTTCCTGTCCGAGACGCAGGAGCGCTTTGCCCTGATCGTACGACCAGAGGATCTCCCCGCCACGCTGCGCCACTTTGAGCAGCTCGGACTGTGTGCCGCGGAGATCGGTCGACTCAATACCAGCCGTCGCGTCCGCGTCTTTCACCAAGGTCGCTGTTACCTCGATCTGCCTGCCGAGCTGGTGGCCGGTGGCGCTCCGTCAAGTGACTGGCCACTCGCGAAAGAGCTACCCAAGACCCCAGCAATCGAGCTCGTCCTACTCCAGCAAGATAAGAGTCCTCAAGAAGTCCTCTTATTGCTGCTCGCGCAGTGCGGGGACCCCGAGCCGATTTACTCACGTTATGATCAGACCGTCGGCAATCGAACAGTCTATGGTCCCGGACAAGCGTCCGCTGCGGTATTGCGACTGCCCCAGAGTTACCGTGGTTTTGCGCTGACCCTGACCGGACGCGGTGATCTCTGTGCCGCCGATCCGTATCTAGGAACGCAGAGCGCCCTGGCAGAAGCGCTGCGGCGAATGGCCTGCGTGGGCGCAGAGCTTCTGGCAATCACCGACGGATTGAACTTCGCTTCACCCCGCGATCCGATCGAGCACCTGCGCATCGTCGAGGTCATCCGTGGACTTGCTGATGGACTGCGCATCTTGGGGGTGCCGGTGACGGGCGGCAACGTCTCGCTCTACAATCAATCGCCACGCGGCTCGATCCCGCCCACTCCCATGATCGGGGCATTGGGTGTGGTGACAGACGTGCGAGCGGTTCCTCCATCGATCATTCGGAGTGGCCAGCGGCTCCTGTTGCTCGGATCGCTGAGCGCACGACCTGTCGCTTCGTTGTATGCCCGGCTCCGCTGCGGCCAAGTAGTGGGCATTCCTTCTGTCGATCTACTGGCCGAGCTGCGACTTACCAAGGTGCTACAAGCCGCGATCGCACAGCGACTCATCGCAGCCACCAAGCCGGTGTCACAAGGAGGGATCGCAGCAACGCTGGCACGCTGGTGTCTGCGGAGTCAGGTAGGAGCCCAGATCGACATTCCGTCCGCTTGCGAGTGGCTGCTGTTTGGGGAACATCCGGCGCAGGTATTGCTGACCACTTCGCATGCCGAACAGGACCGCCAACTCGAGCAAATTGCAGCGCAGCATCAGGTTCCGCTGACTCGCTTGGGAGACATTGGCGGCGAGCACTTGCACATCTCCGGAGTCCTCGAGATCGCGTTTGAAAAGCTACGCATCGCAGCCGAGCAGAGGGCCGTGATTCGATGAGTAGGACTCGCCGCTTGTCCCTCTCGATCGCTGGCGACAAGCCGCGGGAGTACTGCGGAGTGCTGGCGGTCTATGACCCAACGGGACACGCTCCCCAACTCGCTCATCGCGGACTCGCCGCTCTGCAACATCGTGGACAGGAGGCCGCCGGTCTCATCACCGTGGATGCGAAAGGAGAGCTACACGCGCTCCGAGGTCGCGGTCTGGTCCGTCAGGTACTCCCAGGCGAACGAATCGCAGCACTCTCAGGAACGCTAGCGCTGGGTCACGTTCGCTATTCCACGGTTCCAGAGGATCATCCAGAGAATCTCCAGCCGCTGCTTGGACTCACTCCCTACGGAGCGCTGGCGATCGCGCACAACGGCAACCTCAAGAATGCGCGAGCGCTGACCGAGTCACTCACCTCATCAGGCGCAGTGCTGGCAACCACGATGGACACCGAGCTGTTCCTTCATCTGCTCGCGCGCAGTGGGGAATCGACCTTCGCGCCAGCGCTCCGGAGAGCTGCGGAGGCGGTCGTTGGAGCGTACTGTCTTGCCCTGTTTCACGACGGAAAACTCTATGGTTTGCGCGATCCCTTCGGACTCCGTCCGCTCGTGCTTGGACAGCTCCCTGGGACTCCTTCCGGCTGGGTGATTGCTTCGGAGTCTTGCGCGCTGCAAACCATCGGTGCCAAGCTGATCGGAGAGATCGCGCGCGGGGAGCTGGTCGAGATTGGACCGCGAGGAGTCCATCGCCAGCAGCTCCTTGCACCGAGTCCGCAGCCAGCCCCCTGTGTATTTGAGCTTGTCTACTTTGCGCGTCCGGACTCCGTGGTATTTGGACAGAGTGTGCAGAAGGCCCGTCTGGAAATGGGTCGCGAGCTGGCCCGCCAAGATGCCGATCTACCGACTCCCGATCTGGTGATTCCGGTTCCAGACTCCGGAGTCGCGGCGGCAGTCGGTTATTCGCATCAAAGTGGCATTCCGTTCGACATGGCGATCCTCCGCAGTCACTTCGTGGGACGGAGTTTTCTTTTGCCGAGCCAACAGGAGCGCTGCCAAGCCCTGGCCAGCAAGCTGTCGGTGATCTCGGAGTCTGTGACCGGCAAGCGGGTCGTCCTTGTCGATGACTCCCTGGTGCGCGGCAATACCGCCCGCCTGATCGTGCAGCGTGTGCGAGAACGCGGCGCCAAAGAAGTGTGGCTGCGACTGGCATCGCCTCCGATTGCCTGGCCGTGTTATTTGGGCATCGATATGACCACAGAAGAGGAGCTACTGTACCGTCGCTGTCAGGTGCAAGCCAAGCAGTCCTCACTCTCCCCGACTGCGCTCGAGCTGCTGCGCACCCAGATTGGGGCCGACAGCTTGCGCTACCTCACGATGGAAGGTCTGCGCCGCGCGAGCCACAACGCATCCTTCTGCTTTGGCTGCATGACCGGAGAGTATCCTCTATGAACAATGCTCCGCTCACCTATCGCGAGGCCGGGGTCGATCTGGAAGCTGCCGATCGTTTTGTGTCCTTTGTTCGCAAGCTCGCGCAGACCACGCATGGTTCCGAGGTCCTCGATCGGGGCGATGCCTATGCCGGACTGTATCGACTACCGCTGCACGGACTTTCGCATCCCCTGATTGCCGCAACCTGCGACGGAGTCGGAACCAAGCTCCTGGTGGCGCGTGACTGTCAGGATTACCGCGGTATCGGTCAGGATCTGGTGGCGATGAATGTCAACGATCTGCTGCCGCGCGGCGCTCGACCGCTGTTCTTCCTCGATTACATCGCAGTCGGTTCGCTCGCCTCGGTTCCCTTGCGCGAGATTGCGGAAGGAATCACGGCAGCCTGTCGGCAGGTTGGCTGTGCGCTGCTCGGAGGAGAGACTGCCGAGCTACCCGATGGCTATCAAGAGAGAGACTGCGACCTTGCGGGCTTCGCGGTCGGACTCTGTGAGGAATCGCAAGTGCCCCTAGGGAATGTCTCCGCCGGCGATCTAATCTTGGGTCTGCCGTCGAGCGGAATTCACGCGAACGGTCTGTCCCTGGCCCGACGGATATTGCAGCACGCCGGACTCTCTTATTCGCACGGTGTGCCCGAGCTTCCGCACTCCCTTGGCACTGAGCTGCTGATTCCCACCCGACTCTATGTCGAGCAGGTGTTGCAGATTCAAACGACGATGCGCATCAAGGCCGCGGCCCACATCACAGGCGGCGGGCTGCTCGGCAGGGCTACGAAGCTCTGTCCACCAGGACTACAGCTGCGGATCAATCCAGCGTCCTATGTGAGACCGCCGATCTTCGATGTCTTGGCGAGGCTTGGTTCCGTCGCTGAAGCCGAGCTGGCTCGGACGTTTAATATGGGACTCGGCTTCCTGATGATCACAAGCCCGCAGGAGGCAGAGAAGCTGGCGACGGCATCCATTGCTGAGCTACGGGTGGTCGGCCAAGTGAGCGAAGGAATCGGAGTGGATCTTGGTTATGCCCATGACGCCTAGACCTCGCTTTGCGATTCTCGGATCGGGTCGCGGTTCCAATGCCGTCGCGCTGATGAGTGCCTTCCGACAAGACATGCTGGACGCAGAGCTGGCAGTCGTAATAGGCAATGTCACGCAAGCGCCGATCCTCGCTCGTGCCGTCGAGTATGGCTATCCGAGCGAGCTTTTGGAACATCGCGGACTGACCCGAAAGGAGCATGAGCAGAGACTGCGTCAGCGGCTCGATCGACATCGCGTTGATCATCTATTGCTGGCGGGTTATCAGCGGCTCCTTTCGCCCGAGTTTGTACGGGATTTTTCGGGAGTCATTCTCAACATTCATCCTTCCCTCTTGCCCGACTTCCCAGGGCGAACGGCGGTGGCGGATCAGTGGCAAGCGGGTGTTCCGATTGCCGGCGCAACGGTTCACGTTGTGGATGCAAAAGTGGATACCGGCCCGATCCTTCTCTGCGGCTCTCTGCTCATCCGTGGCGACGAGGGCGTCGAAGGATTGGCTGAGCGAATCCGCAGCGAAGTAGAGCACGTCATTTATCCGCGCGCGGTGCAGCTGCTGCTTCACAGACTGCGCACTGGGAGTCCGCTTCATCAAGAGGAAGCCCGGCTGCGTCCGCCCCACTGTGCCCATCCGACGCCCGCGAAGTCGTAGGAATCTCTCATGCGGCAGCCTCCCAACAGAGTCCTGGTCGTAGGCAGCGGAGGTCGTGAGCATGCCATGGTGCGCGCGCTCCGCACGAGTCCTTTTGTCGAGCTGTTCTGTGCGCCTGGGAATCCAGGAACCGCCGAGCTGGCGACAAACTTAGCCATCCCAAGCAACGATGTCGGAGCCCTTGTGGCTGCCGCGAGCGCGCATCAGATCGACGTGGTGATTCCCGGCCCAGAGTCGGTCCTGGTGCGAGGAATTGCGGATGCGCTGCAACGAAGAGGAATCGCCTGCTGTGGACCGACGCAAGCGGCCAGTCAGCTCGAAGCCTCGAAGGTCTTTATGCGGCAGCTCACAACCTCGCTTCAGGTGCCTGCGCCGCGTTCGGTCTTGATTACTGAGCGCGCGCAGCTCGCGTCCGTCCTCGCGACTTGGGAGGGCGTTCCAGTGATCAAGGCCGACGGACTGGCGGGCGGCAAGGGTGTCTTTTTGCCCGATCACAAGGTGGAGTGTCTGCAAGTGGCAGAGTCTCTGCTCGGCGGTCTGCTCGGCGAAGCAGGAAGACGGATTCTGCTGGAGGAGCGTCTGTACGGAGAGGAAGCGTCGCTGTTTTTCGCCTGTCATGGAAGTTGCTGCATTGCGCTGCCGCATGCTCGCGATCACAAACAACTGCACGAAGAAAATCGCGGTCCCAACACCGGTGGGATGGGAGCGGTGAGTCCGCATCCGTCGCTGTCCCCGGGCACAGTCGCGCAGGTCAAGCAGTTGATGGTCCTGCCTACACTGCGCGCACTCGAGGCACGCGGGACTCCTTTTGTGGGACTGCTGTTCGTAGGAGTCATGCTGACGGCACAGGGTCCGCGACTCCTTGAGTTCAATGTCCGCTTGGGTGATCCGGAGGCCGAAGCCATCTTGCCGCGCCTGGCTGATGGTGAGTTTCTCCGTCTGTGTACAGCGACGGCAAATGACCAACTCGCAGAGTTCTCCTTGGCCTCCTTGGAGCGCAGCACCTGTGCCGTGGTGCTGGCCAGCGCAGGCTATCCACAGTGCCCGCAGGTGGGTGATCCGATCACGATCGATGAGCGGGCACTGGCGCAGAGCGGGGCGTGGCTACTACACAATGGAACCTGCCGAATCGGAGGTTCTCTGCAAACCACCGGAGGCCGGGTTCTCACAGTGGTGGCCGCAGCCGATTCCCTTTCACAAGCGATCACACAGTCCTATCGCGGCGCCGCGGCGATCCACTTTCCGGGAATGCAGCTCCGACAAGATATTGGTCGATTGATTTCCGCTGGTTAACCGAGCGACCGATGGAGGATCTCCATCACCAAGTTGCAGGTCGCGTGAAAGAGGGTCCCGGCGAGCAGTGAGCCGCTCACGATCCGCAGCAAGCCAAACAATAGACCGGGAAAGAACACCAGCAGCGACGCAGGATGAAAGGTCACAAGGTAGTGACCGAGCGCAAACAGAATGGCTTGCCACAGCCAAGCTCGCTGCGCGGTCATCACTTCACCCAATCTCTGCTGGAGATAGCCTCGGAAGAAGAACTCCTCGGGCAGCGCGACGACCAGCACTTGCGACAAGATGAGCAGCGGCAGCTGAGGGGGCAGCCGCAGGTTCTTGGCAATCGGGGTCGGACAGACGACCTGCTTCATCAAGTACTTCTGACAGTAGACATTGACGAACAGGTCGTAGCAAAAACCAAACGGCAATAGGATCAGCACGGTCGCGAGCAGCCACAGAAGAAGGCCACGCCCAATCGGTCGGAAGTGCAGACCGTAGTCCTCTAGCTCGTGATTGCGTCGCCACAGAAGGAGCGCCGGCAGATACAAGAAGGCGACGGCAGCGACGACGGCAATGTTGCTCTCGATAAAGGGAATGCTGCGCAGCCGATAAAGCAGCGACACCAGGCCGGTCGCGCCGAGGAACAGCAGGCCGATCTCTCGGAACACTGCACGACGGGAAGCTGGCTGAATCTCCTTGGACATCACTGTGTGGGTCCCCCTACCCTACAACGCTTTTCCGACGGGTCCGGGGGCCGCGCCGCAAAAGGTCTTCGGTCGGCCCACACCTAGTATTCGGCTTTGTGCGTCGGACTCGGGCATGCTTGGGCGAAGCTAGTGCGCTTGATTCGGGCGACCATCGAGGATGAGCTGACGCATGGTGCCTACCACTTGCGGCTCGGCGAGGGGTCCGACGCTGTTGGTCTCTTCGTAGTGATCGCCCTTGGCTTCGGACAGGTAGGGATTCTTTTCGTCGAGCACCCAGTTGTAGCGCGGCACGATGTAGCCGATGAAGTCCTCGGTCAGGCCGAAGGTCATGCGGTGCGCGCGCTCGCCATCCATCACGTCGAGGAGATAGGGAGGCTGCGGCGCTTTGCTGACGTCGGGCGCGTTCGGTTTGGTCAGGTCGATAAAGGTGTACTTGCCAGCATACTCACCACCGTATCCGCCGATGAACAGCTCCGGGAGAAGCTCGCCGGGGTTGGTGATGATCGAGGCTGGGCCGAGCTGAAGGTAGCTGACCTTGGTCTCAATCGACGGCAGGTTGGTCTCGTCAACGACGCGCGTCGGGTCGTAGCAGCAGATCTCGCGCTGATAGATCTTGAGCTGTAGCGCCAGGTGATAGATGCGGTTGGCGACCTGGACAGGGAAGACCGTGCTGCGGAAGCTGAGCTTGGCAGCCTTGCCTTCGACGGTGATGGCTTTCGGATCAGCCATCGCGGTCTTGGCAAATGCCGAGACGCCGCGACCAATCCACTCGATCTTGGCGAAGCCGTGGTCCTTGTACTCAGTGCCCTTGTCGTCGATGGGCACGACCTTGCCGGGTCCAATCTGACCACCGAGTGCGCCGCTCACATAGACCACCGGCCCAGCGCCGGCGGCTTCGAGATCCGTTCGCAGGAAATGAACAAAGTCCGAGGTGATGAGGTGATTCGACGAGCCGGCGCCTTCCGGATGGTGCGCCCAGTTGACCACTGTCGCGATGGGCCGCGGCGGAGTCGTTCCCAGCTCCATGAACTGGAGCGTGTGCAGGCGCGGATTGATGACCACCGGATCGCGCGAGTCACCGACGTAGCGATGCATATCGCCACCGGCATCCTGCACCAGCACCGACCCCAGGGTCACGCGCGCCGGCTTGATCTGCATCACCGCATCGGTCACGGCCTCGGCAATGAGCTTGCGTACGCGCTGCTGGTAGGTCCGATTGATGCCGCTGGTGAAGGCATCGGGACCCCAGCCACCAACGAGGTCGGCGTTCTGGTGAACGTGGGTGCCATGCACCATGAGCAGGTCGATGCCCAGTCGCGAGTCGAGCAGCTTCTCGATCTGCACGGTCTCATCCCGAAACAGCCCAAGCGTATCGACCGCCACCACCACCACCACGGTCTGGTTCTGCTTGAGGGCGATGGCACGCGCCCAGACTGGATCATGCACTCCATAGGCGAGACGGCCATTGCCATAGCCAGCCATCCAATAGGCATCGAACTTGCCGTTGGCGTTCTTATCGACGTAGGGCTCGCCTTCGTCCCAGACCCCGTTCTTGTTGCTATCGGTGAAGGTCTCGATCTCGGGCGTGATGTCGCGAACCCCATAGCCCGCATACAGGACTCCGTCGCCACTGTCGGGACAGCTGGGATCGCCGGGACAGCGCTCGCTTACCTTGAGCTGGATCTCATCTGGATCAAGCGTCGTCTTGACCACCCCAAGGTCCAGGCTTGGTCCCGGCTCGGGCGGATCACCCGACGGACAGCCCAGCAGCAGCAGGGACAAGCCCCACACCGGCAGTATCGCGCGTCGCAGCATCACAGACTCCACAGTTTGCGTGTCAGGAAAGACCGTCGAGTCCACCGCGACCAAGCGGGCCGGGCGACTCGCTACCCTCGGGTCAGAGCAAAGAAGACGCCGACATTGGACAGCAGATACACGTCATGCGACGAAGCGCTGGGTCGCGCCGAGGCCCCTTGACCGGGATTGAAGGCCTGGAGCAGCTCGCCATTTTGGCTGTCGACAATGAGCAGACCACTCGAGACGGCATTGAACAGGACGTAGCGACCCCAGATGAGCGGCGCAGAGATCTCGCCATGCTTGCTTGGACTGTGCTGCCACACAAGGCGCCCCTTGCGATCGAGTGCCACCATCCCCTGCGTCGAGGACGCCACATAGATGCGCTCCCCCGAAGGATCTGCCGCCAGCTGTCCGGCTGCGTCGAGGTCATAGCGCCAGCGGGTCGAGCCATTTTTGACATCGAGCGCAAACACCCCGCTCGCAAAGCACGAGACGAACAGCGTGTCTCCGACCAGCACCGGCGTGCTATCGACGTCGGTAAAGCGGGTCGCAGTGCCCGATAGCTGCCGGGTCCACTGTAGCTCGCCATTGTCGGCTTGCAGACAGCCCAGGTACCCATCGGGGAAGCCGACATAGACGCGACCGCCATGAACCAGCGCGCCCGAGCCGCCCCGAATCGCGAAGCCATCGGGCGTCTCGCGCTCGTACTGCCAGACCCACTTGCCCGTCACCAGCTTGTGGCCGTAGACCCGGCCCGCGGTGGTGGTGGTGTAGACCAGTCCGCCTGCAACCGTCGGCTGGGTGCGAATCGGCCCCGACAGCTGCGCCGTCCAGCGAACCTCGCCAGTTGCCGGAGCCAGCGCCGTCAGCGAGCCATCGTCATCGCCCACCAAGAGCAGTGGCTCCGTCGTCGCTTCACCCGCCGGGACATAGAGCGGCTCGGAAGCCAGTCCACCCCGTAGCTGCTTTTGCCACAGCACCTCGCCGCTGCGATAGCGCATCGCATAGAGCACCTTGGCCGAGGAGCCGACATAGACGGTCTCGCCATCGGGACTGAGCGCCGCGGTCGCAAACTCTTGGGGGTTATAGGCGAAGAAGGCCTGCTTGTGGACAAGCGGTCGACTCCAGCGAATGCGGATGACCGACTCTGGAGCGACAAAGGTCTCCTTGGCCATCGTCACGCCGCCGACCTGCGAGGGTCGTGGCTCCAGCCCCAGGCTCGAACAGCCCAGCGCGAGCACCCCGGCGAGAACAAGCAGCCTACGCATTTACTGCTCCAGCTGCGACAGCCGGTTCTGGATGTCGTCACGCAGCGAGCTTTTCGGATCGCCCTTGCCGAGCATCTCCTTATAGATCTCGACGGCCTTTGGCTTGTTGCCCTGCTTGGCGTAGACGCGCGCCTGGTTCCACTGCGAGCGCTCTTTGAACAGATCTCCCGCTGCCTGCGCCACAAAGGCCGCCTGCGCCGCCGCCAGATCCCCACGCGCCTCGGCACACAGCCCAATGCCTTCCTGTGCCATCAGCACAAGCGCCTGCTCGACCGGCTTGGAATCGACAAAGCGCCGATACAGTGCCTCGGCATCGGCATAGCGACCCTGATCGTAGGCCAGCGAAGCCTTGACCAAGACCGCCCGCAGCGCCGCTGGCGTACTTGAGAAGTCCTTGTCGAGATCGCCCAGCACCTTCATGGCACTGTCGGTCCGCTCCTTGGCGGTCTTAAAGCGCGGTACCTCTTCGCTCTGCTCGACGTCCTTCTCGGTCTCGGCGATCAGGTTGGCCTCGGCAATCTTCAGTGCCCGCCCAAGCGACTCCGTCGACTGTTCCTTGCGCTTGTCGAGATACTGGCTGATCGCCCAAGCAGCGACAATCAAGACCACCAGGCCGACGAGCAGCATCAGTCCCCGCGAGAAATACAGGGTGATGCTCTCCCACTTCTGCTGCCAAAAGCCAACGAAGCCATCCGGGGCTGTCGAGGCTGTGCTGTGCTGTTTGGACACGCTAACGCTCCTTCACCAACCTAAGAATCGAGGAAGGGACGCTAACAAAGCGCGCCCGTCCTCGTCAAGAAATCGCGGCCCTGGGAACGATCAGGGGGAGTCCCGACCATGCGGCGACTCTGACTGGCCCATGATTTTGGGTCTGACCCAACGCAGGGGACTTCCGATAGTCCGCTTCTTTGGGTCTGACCCAGCGCGGGAGACTTCCGATAGTCCGCTTCTTTGGGTCAGACCCAACGCAGGGGACTTCCTATAGTCCGCTTCTTTGGGTCAGACCCAGCGCGGGGGACTTGCAATGGTCGATTGTTTTGGGTCTGACCCAGCGCGGAGGACTTCGGATAGTCGGCTTCTTTGGGTCAGACCCAACGCAGGGGACTTCGGATAGTCGGCTTCTTTGGGTCAGACCCGAGCAGGGGGAGAGCGGATAGTCTGGCGGGCTGCGATCAGGGACTCGCTGGCGTGGGCGGAGGCGTCGGTGCTTTCTTGCCGCGACCTCGCTGCCGGGTCTGGAGCGCGGGCACATGGGCATCCAGCTCGTCCCCCCACAGGTAGTAACCCGCCTTGCGAACCTCGCGGTAGCGCTGACAGAGCAGTGAGGCCAGCTGATCGCGGGCGGCAACCTGAGCGGCATCGGCTCGCTCTGGCTCTTTCTTGCGGGCGCGTCCCGGTCGCAGTCGCCCGAGCAGGATGGTTCCCAGCTCGCTGGCCCGCTCCAGATGCTCGGCGCGTACCAATCGCTGGTCCTTCATGGCCTGCACCGACTTTCCGAACAGCGCCGCCAGCTCAACCAGATCCTGGGCCAGATCAATGGGACCAGAGCCCGTCCGAATCTTATCGACCGCCTGCATCTTGAGGGTCCCCGCCCGTGCCAGCGCTTCCGCCGTACTGAGGAGCAGAGCCCGCAGCGCCCCAGCCTCGGTCAGCATCGCGCGTGTCTCACCAAGAGACTTGCTCTTGCCCGCGACCTGCGTCGCCGCAAACACCACCGCTTGCGCCAAAGCCGCTGTATCGAACAGGGCCTTGTGATCAAGCAGCGGCAGGGCGGCTTCAAGCGCCGCACGGTGTGGCGCAAGTGCAGTGATGGCCGTCTGCACATTGTGATAGGCCAGCACCGGGTCGAGTCGGTAGGCAATGATCTCCGTCACCGGTAGCGCAGCCGCTTGCGGTAGATAACGAGCAAACGCAGCCTCCGAGCCCACCACGTCGCCACGCACGGCGAGCGCTTCCGCTCCACCATCCACCCTGCCCTCTGCCGCCGGCTTGCGCTTCGCTGCTGACTCGCCAACACCTTTGTTTCCTGCCGCCTTCTTCGCAATCAACTTCCGAGAGTCCATGGACATGTCGTACCTCCGTAAAAATTTGGAACGTACGCTAGCACCACCTTGTCGATCGCGCTTGCCACCAAGACTTTTTTCATGAGGGAAAGACTCCCGTGCCCAGCGCGTCACCATCAGTGGGGTCAGGTTGCGTATTGTAAATGCCGACGAGAAGCCTCTTGAAGTGAGTGGTGAGGTGGTCTGGCATTTTGTGCTTTTCATCACGGATATTCCGCGGCTAAGATGCAGCTCTCACGCCTCTTTAGAAGGAGTCCCCCTATGTGTGCTCATAACGAACGTGGCCGGTTGCGGAGTCTGTGCGCCTTGCTGGTATCAGTACTGGCAACGGCTGCGCTGCTCTTGCCGGCCAGCAGCTTCGCTGTCCCCAAGCTTCGCTTTCAAACTGATGTCAAAGGCGACATTCTCGCGATTGGCAATACCCTCGCCCAAGAGTGTCGTGCGATGGACACGCAAGGGATGGCAGTTCCCGCGCCAGTCGTTGGCACAGTGGGCAGCTGCGGGGATCCGCTGACCATCGGTGACAGCTCACCGGACCTGCTCTGGCGGGCCGACGATACGATGGCGCGGGCCGATAACATGCTGATGATTGATCAAGCTCGGTCGTCGGCGATGCTGAGTCTGCCGCAGGGTGCGCAGGTGGTCTATGCGCGGCTCTACTGGGGCGGCAACCTCGGTGAGGACGTGGCGCTCGCCGGTAGCGCCGTGACGTTCGAGAAGGTCGGCGGCTTCTCGATGAACCTGGTGCCCGATCCGGCCAAGGATGTCTCGACCGCACTCGGTGGTGGCGGTGGTTATGTCTATCAGACCTCGGCGGATGTGACGGCCATCCTTCAGCGCAATGGCAGTGGTAACTACCGCGTCGGCAATGTGGTTCGTCGCAACGTCTATAACCGCGATGAGGACGTGCAGTTCGCGGCTTGGTCAATGCTGGTGGTCTATCGCAGCGACAAGGAGCCGGTACGCAACATCACCATCTATGACGGACTCGACGGCGTGGACATTGGCCGCACGGTGAACCTCGGCGTCATCGGCTTCCGGGTTCCGGAGGGTGGCGTGCCGCAGGGCAAGCTCGGCGTCATCGCCTACGAGGGCGACACCGACAAGAAGGACACCCTGCTGTTCAACAACGTCGCAGTCACCGACCCCGTAAACCCCGCCAACAACATCTTCAACAGCACCCGCAGCGAGCTGGGCCAGGCTGTATCGGTAACGGGTGATCTGCCGCAGCTGACCGGGACCGCCGGCAGCATGTCGGGCCTTGATCTCGATGTGATCGATATCTCGTCGATCCTCAAGCAAAACGACACCCAGGCGTCGATCGTGGCCAGCTCGGTCGATGACGTTTACTTCTTTGGCGGAGTGTTCACCGCGATTCGCAGCCGCAAGCCGGTGATCGAGACCACGCTGACGGCTGATCCCAACACCGTGCGTCCTGGCGACACGATCACCTTCACCTCGACGACCAAGAATGTCGGCGATGATGAGGGGACCGACATCGTGATTCGGCATCCCATTCCGGACGGTCTGACCTATGTGCCGGGCTCGATCCGTGTGGTGAGTGGTCCCGAGGCGACCCAGAACGGTCCCAAGAGCGATCGCGAAGGCGACGATCAGGCCGAAGTGGTGATGGACCCGATGACCGGCAAGCCAGTGCTGGTGATTCGGATTGGCAAGGGCGCAAGCGGCAATATGGGAGGCAAGCTGACGCCGACCGATGTGCCGGTGGTTGTCGAGTACAAGCTGAAGACCGCGCCGACCGCCAAGGGCAACATTCCCACCCAAAGCCAGACCTCGGCCAACACCGGAGGCAATCCGGGCCTGCCGACCGCGACCTTCCCCTCGGGCAACGGCATGCAGCCGGGCGCGCCGACGGTGGTTCACGTTCCCGATGGCGCCGCTGATCTGCGCATCACCGTGACCAAGACCCCTCAGAATGCCGAGCCGACCACGCCGGTCACCTACGGGGTCGACGTCAAGAACGTCGGCACGACCAACGATCCCGGTCCCATCAACGTCAAGGTAACGATTCCGCCGGGCGGCATGATTGACTCCGTGAAGCCGGGTCCGGGCTGGACCTGCGTACAGCAGGACCGAACGGTGATGTGCAATCGTCAGACCCCGATGCCAGCGGGCGAGAGCTCCCATGCCGCGGACATCGTGGTGCGCAACCCTGGTCCGGTGACTGCGGACAACGCGGTGAATGCTCGAGTTGATTCGGAAGGCGCCTACGATCTCAATCCAGCGGACAACGTCTGGAACGAGCTGGGAGGCAATCTCCGCATCGCTGGTGGTGGCACCGGTTGTTCGCTCAGTCAAGTGGCTGCTCCGGGTGGTGCTGGCGCACTCGCCGGAGTCGGCGCGGTGATGGTGGCACTGGCGCTCCTGCGTCGGCGGTCCACTTCGCAGACCAAATTCAGCGCTCGCGTGTAACGAGAAAGGGATCTAGTCGTGAACAAGCTCACTCGTGCATTCCTGTTCTCGGCACTGGCTGGCGTGGTCAGTGCAGAAGGTTCGGCCCTGGCCGAGCCCAACCGTGGCTTCGAGCTCAACCGCTATCAGCCCACTGCGGCTGGTGAGTGGTCCTTTGCCGTCGATCACCCGTGGTATTCCTCGACTCGCTACTTCGCAGCCGGCATCACCCTGAACTACGGCCACAAGCCGCTGGTGGCCGGCTCGATCGATGAGAACGGCGCGTTTCAAGAGACGCAGTCGCTCATCAATCACCTGTTCATCGCGCACGTCGATCTGGCCGGTTCGTTTCTGGATCGGGTGCTGATCACGGCCTCGCTGCCGGTCGTGCTGACGAGCGCTGGGGACCCGCAGTTCGCCAGTGGCGCGGCGGTCGGTGACCTGCGGCTCGGTGGCAAGGTTCGTCTGTACGGCCAGCCCTATGCGAGCAAGTTTTCGGCCAGCGTCGGACTGGATCTGTGGATTCCGTTCCGGGCGATGTCCGACAGCCTACCGCCTACGGTGAGCGACCAGAGTGTCCGCGCCCTGCCCAAGCTGATGGTGGGCGGTGTTTGGAACAAGCTGCTGTGGTCGGGAACCCTCGGCTTCTTGATCCGTCCGGAAGCCATCACGGTGGCGCCGCCGGCGTTTGCCGCGAGCCTGGGTCGCGCTGCCTCCGAGCTTCAGTTCGGTCTGTCGGCGGCCTACTTCGACCAAGAGCGTCGCTTTGCCGTCGGACCTGAAGTGGTGCTGACCACGGCGGCTGCCGGCGAGGACTCGTTCTCGCGCTTTGGCACCAGCCTGGAGATGATGCTCGCGGGTCACTACAACATCGCGCGGATGATACAGACCGGTCTGGCGGTAGGCGCCGGCTTTGTTCGTCAGCCCGGTACGCCGGACTTCCGCATGCTGTTCCGACTGGCCTATGCACCGATGGCCGAGCCGAAGCGCCCGAACGATCGGGATGGCGATGGCATTCTCGACAAAGACGATGCTTGTCCGGATGTCAAAGGCGTAGCCACCGGCAATCCGGCGACCCATGGTTGTCCGCCGCCGGGTGACCGCGACAAGGATGGCGTGATCGACATGGAGGATCTCTGCCCAGACGTTCATCAGGGACAGACTCCCGATCCGATGCGCCGAGGTTGTCCGGCCCCGCTTCCGGAGAGCGATCGGGATGGCGATGGCATCTTGGATCGCGATGATCTGTGCCCGGATCTCCACAAGGGTCCAGTGCCTGATCCGACGCACCTTGGCTGCCCGGCTCCCGATACCGACCGCGATGGCATTCTTGATCCCGTGGATGTCTGCCCGATGGAACCGGCGGGAGCATTCCCCGATCCGGCTCGCCGTGGCTGTCCGCTGCCCGACCGCGATCAGGACTCGATTCCCGACAAGTTTGATGCTTGTCCGGACAAGCCCGGTGCGCCGCATCCCGATCCGAAGAAGCACGGCTGCCCAGGCCTGCTGACGGTCACGGGTGGAAAGATCGTGATCCTCAAGCCGGTGTTCTTTGCCACCGACAAGGACATCATCCTGCCGCAGAGCTTCCCAGTGCTTCAGGCGGTGGCCGATGCCCTCAAGGCGGCGCAGCAGATCCGGCAGGTTCGCATCGAAGGCCACACCGATAGCCAAGGCGTGCGCATTTACAACGTCGACCTGTCGCAGCGCCGCGCTGCCAGCGTCCGTCGTTGGCTGATGGAGCACGGCATCGAGGAGGGGCGTGTGGTCTCGGAAGGCTTCGGCCCGGATCGCCCGGTCGATACCAATGCCACGGTCGCAGGCCGCGCCAAGAACCGCCGCGTCGAGTTCCACATCGTGGAAGGCAGCGCGGAGATTCCAGCCACTCCGTAAGCCCGCCAAAGAGCGCTCTGGCATCCCCAGAGCGGCTCTCTCCTCGCAAGAGCGCTCTGCCTCTCCCCGAGCGCTCCACTTCCTTCCGACAAATCACTAACAGCCAAGCTCGCCGCTTCAACCAGAAGCGGTGACGAGGCTTGCTCGCGCGCCGCTACAGCACGTTCGAAGCCAGCTCTGCCAGGGCGGAGCGCTCTCCCTTGAACAGCGAGACCGTGCCAGCAATCCCCTGCCCTTTGAAGCGCTCCACCACCGTGGTCATGCCGTTGTTGGTCGCATCAACGTAGGGATTGTCGATTTGATAGGGATCACCGGTCAGCACGATCTTGGTGTTCTCGCCGACCCGCGTGATGATCGTCTTGACCTCGTGCGGGGTCAGGTTCTGCGCCTCATCGACGATCATGAACTGGTTGGGAATCGAGCGGCCACGAATATAAGTAAGCGGCTCGATCGCCAAAAATCCCATATCGACCAGATCCTGATGGGAGTGCGCGCCGCGTCGATCCTTGGTACTGGCCGAGCCGCTCAGTCCGAGCAGAAACTCGACGTTGTCATAGATTGGCTGCATCCACGGATTGAGCTTCTCTTCGACCGTGCCGGGCAGATAGCCGATGTCGCGACCGAGCGGAAAGATGGGCCGCGAGACCAGCAGCTTGTGGAAGACCTTCTCTTCGGCGACTTTCTGAAGACCCGCCGCAATCGCGAGCAAGGTCTTGCCAGTGCCCGCCTTACCGACCAGCGTCACCAGCTTGATGTCATCGTTGAGCAGCAGATCGAGCGCAAAGTGCTGCTCTTTGTTGCGTGGCCTGATGCCCCAGCAGCCCTCGCGGAGCTTGCGAATCGGCAGCACCATGCCGCCCGTCAGATCGAGCCGTCCGAGCGCAGTCTGCGGTCCGCCTTCGCGGTTCTTCAGCAGGACATACTCGTTGTTGTAGAGCTGTGCGGGCAGCGCTTCAGCCTGCGCGCGCAGTGTCTCGATCGAGAGCCTGCCATCTTGATAGAAGGACGCGATGGCCTGCGCGCTGACCTGTAGCTCGGCATAACCGGGATACAGCTCCTCGATGGTGATCTGCTCGACGTCGTAGTCTTCGGCGGTCAGTCCGAGCGCATCGGCGCGAATCCGCAGGTTGACGTCTTTGGTCACCAGGATGACCATACTCGCCGCTTCCTTGGCGAGCTGGAGAGCGACTCCCAAGATCATGTTGTCCGCGCTGTGGGAGTTGCGCAGCACAGGCGGCGCCTCATGCGATCCGAGGACGACGCGCAGCTCTCCGCCCGATGGCAGCGTCACTCCATTGGCGAGATGATGTCCTTGCTTGCGCAGATCATCGAGACGCCGACAGACTTCACGCGCCGAGCGTCCGCGGTCCGAGAGTTCCTTTTTGAACTGGTCGATCTCTTCGAGAACGATGATGGGAACCACCACGACGTTGTCAGCGAACTGAAACATCGACAGCGGATCATGGAGCAGGACGTTGGTATCAAGGACGAAGGTCTTGCGTGTAGACATGCAGCACAGGTTGGGGGTTGGGAATTAGAACAGGACCGCTCCCTGAGAAGCGGGACTTGCCGTCGGACTGGCCGCTGACTCGACTGGCTCTTTGGGTACCACGTAGCGCAGCTTGCCATGATGCTGCTCGATCCACGGAGGCAGCGGCGGAATGACTTTGGGAGGAGTCCCAGGTGGTGGTGGCGGCGGTGGTGGCGAGCCCGGAGCCGGCAGCTCGGAGATGTACTGAACGAGCAGCTGACACTCCTTTTCCGACAGGGCCTCGCGTCGATCGAAGACCAGCCGATTGGCCAGCGCACCTTGCAGATCTTCATCGGTCATCCGTCCGCGCGAATGAACGCGGCGCACAATGCGCTCGACATACTTCTCCCAACCATCGTCGGCAGCACCTTTGCAGTACTGGATGTACCGCCGCTTGGGATTGGGCAGGATCGACGAGAAAAACGCCGCTTCGCGCGGAGTCAGATCCTTGGCTTCCTTGCCAAAGTAGTGCCGCGCGGCGCGACCGATTCCAAAGATATACGGACCAAACTCGATGGCGTTGAAGTAGATCTCGAGAATCCGCCTTTTGATCGGACTGGCTTCGCGAATCGCTGCAAAGGACTGCTCGGCAGCGAGTCGCGAAGGAGTCATCACCGCTGCATCCTTGGCAGGAAGCGGAGCCACCGGCGGACGGTCTTTGGCGACCTTGGTTAGGTACTGCTGCACCGTCATTCCCTTCGACAGCGCTTTGATCATGTCCTGATCGGAGGTCAGGTAGTTCTCGATGTACCACGTGAGGAACATCTCCTGGAGCTTGCGCGACAGCGTCTTTTCACGCGACAGAAGGACGTTCTTCACCATCTGCATCGTGATCGACGAAGCGCCGAGTCGGAAGTAGCCGCGCTCGAGGTTCGACTGGAGGGCGGAGCGGAACTCCGGAACGATGAAGCCACGATGACGAAGGAAGCCGTGATCCTCGGTCGTCATGATCGAGTTGATGAGATACGGCGACAGTCCATCGTAGGGCACGTAGTCGGGATTCTCGGGGCCGATCACGAAGCTGAGGTCTTTGCCCTGATCGATGGTGACGGTATGGGTGAAGCTCGCGAGCAGCTTGGCGACATCCATGTCCGACGGCGCCTTGAGCACCCGACAGCCGCCGATTCCGACCTGTCCCGAGATCTGCACCGGATCATCTTTGGGATCTTTGACCGTCCCATTGCCATTGGCCGGCACGACCACCGGGCGACCCTTCATAAGGACCTTCTTGGCGACCACTGGCTCGGGCGGAAGCGGTGTCTCTTCATCAAGGGAGTCGGGATCTTTGGGCGGCGGCAGCTTGAGCAGCTTGGCGAAGTCGACAAACACCCGCACATCGGTCGAGAACGTGCCATCGAGCTGGAAGTCTCGAATGCGCGGCACCACCGGCTTGGGCAGCGCTTGCAGCAGCGACTGACACTGAATCGGCGGGACCGCAAAGTGCAGCGCCACGGTTCGCCACTTCTCACGCCAGCTCGGCGCCGGCGGAACCAGCGTGCCACTGACCACTCCGCTCGGTGTCCCGGCTTGCGCGGCGGCATGCAGCACACTCGGCCGGCGCTCGCGCGGCTGCGCTTCGGCTTCGCCATCGAGCTGAACCTCGACGCCGGCCCAGCGAACCTTCATCTGCTCGAGCTTGATCTTGCGCGCCTTGAGATCGACCTGACCCTTGGCATGGGCATCGAAGCTGAGATCACGAACCGGCTCGGCCACCAGGCGCGGCGCAAACAGCGACAGGTGCGCCATCCGGAACCCGCCCGCCGCCGTCAGCACGCTCTTTTCAAAGCGGAGATCCATGCTGGCATCGACCTCGGTCTGATCGGGATCGATCACCGGCGTGTCCTTGAGAATCGGCTCGAGCTGCGACAGCTGAAAGCGCTGCGCCCGCAGATGCAGCTCACCCTGCACGCCACCGGCTTTCCAGTCCGTTCCTTCGGGCAGCACCCAGCCGTCGGCTTGCCACAGCTGATGCTCGACGCCACCGTAGCCACCAGCGAGCGCAATCACCGCCTTGCGACCGTCCTTGGCGTCGGCCTTGATGGTTCCGACGATGCCGGTCAGGCTCAGCCGCTGCCAGGGCGCCACCGAGCCGTGATGAATCCGCACCTCGGGAAGTCCATCGGGAAGGAAGCGAGACGGACTCTGCCAGACCAGCTGCACTTTCTCCGCTTTCGCCGCCGCCCCCGAGGTGGGCTCGACCGAGACATCGCTCAAGTTGACTAAGCAGTCACCCTGCTTCGCGAGCTGCGCCGAGAACGACCGCACATGCACGGTGCCGAGGTCGTCGCGGAGGTCCAGCTCACCCTCGCTGACCACCACCTGCTCTGGACCCTTGAGCCGCCCGCCGGAGCCGCCCTGACCCGAACGCTCGCCACCGCGCACCCGCTTGAGCAGAGCGCTTACGTTGTCCTCCTCGCCACCACGCGCAATCTGCACCAAGGGATGCGACGCCGTGAGCCGACTGACCTCGACCCGGCCGAGCAGCACCGACCACGGCGAATACTCGACGCGGACCTCGCTGACCAAAAGAGGCTCCGACCCGCTTGGCGTCTTGTGGTCGCGCACCGAAACATGCACGAGTCGGACGACCTTGGGCCGCACGATGATGTCCCGCACGGCAATCTGCGCCCCGAAGCGCTGCTCGACCTGCGGCAGCACGACCTGACGAATCACGTAGGCAGCCAGGGCCGGCAGAGAAGCCACCGCCGCTACGGCCACCAAGAAGAGTCCCAGTCCCCAAACAGCAGGTCGGACCCGGCGCCGCAGTGGCGTGCCCTCGTCGATGGGGAGTGGTCCAGCATCTTTCGGCGTCACAGCCTCTCACTCTACCATGCGACCAGCGCCGCCAAGCAGGGCAAATTCCTAGCCAATTCCCAGGTCTTTCCCACCTTCGCCCCACCCGCGGCCCCTACGAGATGCTTCTTGTCACGACCGATTGTGATACTAACGGCACATCGTCAGCTTGTTCCCAACCGGGTGAGCAGTGGCTCGCCTTTCCGACCCAAGGAGGATCACATGACCAAGCTCTCGCTCTCTGTTATGACCATCGCCTCGCTGGCCCTGCCTAGCTTTGCTTTTGCCGATGTTCCCGACTCGTGTGGAACGGCGGTGGCTGAGCTGACCAAGACCTGGTCGAAGGGAGACAAGTTCGGCGATGACAACTTCGGAGCGGCGTATGCGGCCTCGGCGACCTTGCGGGGCAAGCGGGATGGCTTGTCGGTCGAGGGCAACCTCAGCGCCGACGCGATGCTGTTTGGCAACACCCAGAACGTGGTCAAGGTCACCGGCAAGGCCGAGGCGGCTGTCGTCGCCCGCTCGTCAAGCGAGAACCTGGACGTGTTCGTGGTCGGCAAGAACATCTTTCACCACAGCCGCTCGTCGGGAACTGGCGGCGGCACCGGTGTCACGCTGAACCTAAACAAGAGCTGGGACGTGCCGTTCTTCAATGCCGAGAAGCGCTTCTGGGTCGGTCCGATCCCGGTCAAGGTCAAGGCGGCTGCGGCAGGCTCGGCGGGCATCGCCTTCAACAGCAACATCGGCATCTTCGCGGTAAACGCCACCCTGGTTCCGTCGGCCAAGGCCTTTGCAACCGCTGGCGCGTCGGTGGATGCTTGGGTTGCCGAGGCTGGTGTCGATGGTCGACTCACCTTGGTCGAGGCCAGCGTGCCGACCAGCGGCGAGCTGGATCTGACGACGGCGGGGCTGTACTACAAGGCGGACTGCGATCTCGCTCTCAACTACCTCTCGGGCCGGCTCAACGTGTATGCCAAGGCCTTCGGGAAGCGGCACGAGAAGAAGATCGCCGACTGGGCCGGCACCACCAAGAACATCGCGCTGGCCCACGAAGCTGGCTGCGTGAAGCTCTTCTAGACTGAACGTACCTTTGCTCCGTCCGAGGGTGACGTAAGTCCCTCGGGCGGAGCAGCGAGAGGGCCCGCGCATGCGCACTCGTCCTTGGCAGATCCTGCTGCTCGCTCTGGTGATTGTGCTGGCGCTTGGACTGTGGCAGCGACGCCGGCAGACCCCCGCATCGCCCACGCAGGAGACGGTTACCGCGCCCACGAGCCAGTCGGAGCAGCCCAAGAGCCAGCGCTTCGTCTGGAAAGTCGGTACGACGGAGACCTATCAGCTGAGCACTCGTCGGGTCGTTCACATGCGCAGCCGCGGTGAGCCAGCCAGCGACGATAGCTTCGCACTGAGCGTGACGGCTCACTATTCCACGACCGTGCTACGCAGCGACGACTTCATGGTCATGCTGGTCGGTCAGTTCAGTGACCTCAAGCTGGAGCTGCCCGGAGAGCCAGCGGCCCGCGCCAAGCTGCTGCAAGATCTCGGACGACCGTTTGTGCTGCTGGAGCTGCCCGACGGAAAGCTGCGCTCGCTGCGACTCCACAACAGGGTCGATGCCGTCGGACGAAGCTTTCTCAAGGCGCTCTTGGCGAGCCTTCAGTTTGTGCGGCCAGGCCCGGGACAACGCAGCTGGTCGAGCGAGGAGCTGGATGCCACCGGTGAGTATGAGGCGAAGTATCAACTCGATCCCGACGGCAAGCGCTGTCACAAGAGCCGCAGCAAGTACCTGCAAGTGCGCGCCGCAGCGGGACTCATGCCCGTCGCACAGCTCGGTAAGGTCGGAGGAGTGCTCGATGTCACCTACACGCTCGCCAACGGTGATGACGAGGCCGCCCGCTTGCTCGGGATCGAGGGCCGCGACACCCTGGACCTCGATCCGGGGCCACAGATGCCGCTGGTCTCGTCGGATAGCACGCTGCGCCTGGTCCGCATTAGCAGCCACACCGGAACCCCACAGCCGCTGGACCTGGCGCTGCTCGAGTCGCCGGAGTATCAGCTGTCGCCGCTGGCGCTGATGGATACCACCGACACGGACCGACGCGCCGACGAGCAGAAGGTCGGTGGAGCGAGCTTTGCGGACCTGCTACAGGCGCTGCGCACGCTTCCGGCGACGGACAACGGCAGTCACAGGGCCGAGCTTCAGACGCGCTTGTCGTCGCTGTTTCGCGTGCAGCCCGATGCCGCCAAGCAAGCTGCGCAGGCGATTGGCAAAGGTGTGCCGGAGCCGGTGGCGAAGACTCTCCTCGGGGCGCTCTCGGGGGCACAGAGCGAAGCCGGTCAAGCGGCGCTCGTCGAGGTGATCAACAACCGCGCCCTCTCGACCGATCTGCGGGAAAACGCCGTCGCGGTGCTGGGGCTTTCGGAGCCACCGACGGAGGCCACCAGCCAGGCGCTCCAAAAGGCCCTTCGCGATGGTGATCCCGATGTGCGCGGTACGGCAGCGCTCGCGCTCGGCAATGCGGCAGGGGCGCAGCGACAGGCCGGGCAACTCGGTGCCGCCGATGCCAATGTCGACGTGCTGATCGAGCGATTCCAGTCAGCCACCACCGAGGCTGCGCAGACCGAGGCCCTCGAAGCGCTTGGCAACACCGGCGATCCGCGCATCCTTCCGTATTTGCAGAGCGCGCTCCAGTCGCCAAGTGTCGCCATTCGCGTCGCGGCGGCCCATGCGCTGCGCTTTGTCGTCGCACCGCCGGTCGATCCGCTGCTGGCCCAGCTGCTCGACCAAGATCAAGCCGCAGAGGTTCGTCAGGCCGCGATCATGGCCTGCTCGTTTCGGCAGATGATGGTGTTCTTCCCGTCGCTACAGAAGGTTCTGCTTTATGACAAGTCGCCGGCGGTCCGTCTCGAGGCGCTCCAGCTCCTGGCGCGCTCTCGTGAGCTAGCGGGCGTCCAGCAGCTGCTCCGCACCGTCGCTGAGCGCGACCCCGACCCCAATCTCCGCAGAGCCGCCGCCGACCACCTCAACTGGCACTAGCTCGAGACGCTGTCGCGTAGCTGGCTCAGGATCTGCTCGGCACGCTCTTTGCGCACATCGCCGAGCTTGGCCAGCTCCGCCGCGACGATATCGACCAGCGGACCACTCGCCCCCGCCGCCACCGCCACCGAGCGGGCGTGCAGCGACATATGACCCTGCTGAATGCCTTCCGCCGCCAGCGCCCGCAGCGCCGCCAGGTTCGACGCCAAGCCCACCGCCGCCATCACCATCCCCAGCTCCATCGCAGTCTTGACATTCAGGATCTGGAGCGCCAGCCGCGCCCCCGGATGAACGCGCAGGGTGCCACCGACGATACCTACCGCCATCGGCAGCTCAATCTGCCCCTCGAGATATCCGTCGGCAGCAGCCCGCCACGTCGCCAGTGGTCGATACACGCCCGAGCGAGCGGCAAACGCATGAGCCCCCGCCTCGACGCCACGCCAGTCATTTCCCGTCGCCAGCACCACCGGATCGATGCCGTTCATGATGCCTTTGTTGTGGGTCGCCGCCCGATAGGGATCCAGCTCGGCAAAGCGGCTCGCCAGAACAATCCCGTCGCGAACAGCCACCCCATCGAAGCGCTCACTGCGCAGGATGGCCAGCGGCACCCGACAGCGCACGCGGACGCAGCGACGATCCGCTAGATTCGACAAGATCCGCAGCCCGTAGCAGCCCTCCGCCAGCTCCGCCAGCCGTGCCGCCACTGCTTCGGCGACGGTGTTCACCAAGTTGGCGCCCATCGCATCACAGCAGTCGACGATCAGGTGAACCACCAACATACCGGGACGCTCTGCCGTCGACGCTTCGAGCGTCCGCACTTCAATGTCACGGGTGCCACCGCCGCGTCGTCGCAGATTGGGCTGGGCATCGTTGCAAGCCGCAAGGAGCGCCGCTTTGTCGGCCAAGATCGCCGCCGTCCCGCGCTCGGTGTCCGGCACGTCGTAGAGCTGGACCTGAGCAATCATCAGCGGCGGGTCCGCCTCGGCGACAAAACCTCCGCCCTCGCGCACCATCCGCGCCGCATTCGAGGCCGCCGCAATCACCGACGGTTCCTCGACACACATCGGCACCAGGTAATCGCGACCATTGATCTGAAAGTTCAGCCCCAGGCCGAGCGGCAGCGCATAGGTGCCGACGACGTTCTCGACCATATGATTGGCTTGCTCGACGGATAGACAGCCTTCACCGAGCAGCTTGCCGGCTTCAGGACCCAGCCCTGCTCGCTCGCTCAGCGTCGCCCGCCGCTCATAGACGCTCAGCTTGTAGAAACCAGGCAGGCGCGAGGACAGCTCTCCTCGCGAGGGTGACTCCGGCTGATGTCCGTGCTCGTGACCACTTTTTGACATGCTCTCTCGCTCAATCAACGTGCAACGTGAAGACCGACGGCACTCTCGGCAATCGGTAACGGCTCACAGGCCGCGCAAAATCGTTCGACCGCCGCTGCCGTCGGAAGAAAGACCACCGCTAGGTCGCCACCACCGGCGCCCGATGGCTTGGCGGCCCCACCGACGCTCCGCGCGATCTCAGCAATCCGCAGGTGATCGTCGGTGAGCAGGCGCTGTCCGAGCACCTCGCCGAGTCGATGATAACCGCTATTGGCTCGCTCGACGGCAGCCAGCAGCCCCGCCACGTCGCCGCGTTGCCAGGCCACCAGAAAGCCTCGCGCCGCAATCGCTAGCTCGGCAATGGCAGGCTGCGCAGCGTCGTGAACCTCGCGGTATCGACCCAGCAGCATCGCCGTCGAGACACTCGTCGTAGTGGCCACAAAGCGGAGCTGCGCCGGCAGCGCTCGCGACTCGACGGAGGTGTCATACGGACCGAGCACCCGCAGCTTGCCGTGAACCGCCGCCCACAGGTCTGCCCCCGAGCCTGCCGTTCCCTGGGCCGCGTCGTGCGCTCGCTTGGCTGCGGCATAGGCCCGCAGACGGATTTTCTCTTCGGTGAGATCAAAGCCGGACGCATCGAAGAGCGCCCCGACCGCAGCGACAGTGGCAGCAGCACTGGAGCCAACGCCGAGCTTGCGACCCGCATGCACAAACGCAGAGGTATCGACCTGTGGCACAGATTCTCCGTCGAGGGCACGACCCAAGTCGGCGATCTCGGCCCGGGCCTCGCGAATCGCCGTGGCGATGAACGCCGACGAGGGAGGACCGCCACCAAGCACCGCCTTGGCATAGACGTTGACGGCAGCTACGACGGCAGGTTCACCCTCGAGGACGGCGTACTCACCGATCAGCATCGCTTTGCCGGGAGCCCAGACCGCTCGACTCATCGCTGCGCTCCGACGGAAAGCAAGCAAGCGCCCTCGCCCGGCGTGGCAATGATCGTGCGCTTGACACCCGGCACCGCCCCGAGAGCCGCCGCAACCTGCTCAGCATGCGCCACCGTCGTCAGCGCTTTGGGATGAGGCCCGGCATCACAGGTGAAGTACGCCTCGACTCCGCTATGACGCAGCCGCACGATCGCGTGATAACCCTCGATGGTGCTGCCGCGAAGATAGACCACGCCAGGGTCCGCCGCCATCGCTGAAGCGTGCATCCGCAGGGCGCTCCGCTCGGCAATCCGTCCGAGCAGCGGTAGATCCTTGGTTCGCACCGCCTGTGTGGCCTCGAGCAGATCGCGCGGCGCCCCAGCGACAAACGGTGAATAGTACGGCGAGGTATTGGCAGTCAGGGTCATCCCGTCGGTGGAGGAGGTCTCTTTGGCCTCGTCGGAGACCACCCCGATCACCAGCCGCAACTCCGACCACTCGTCGGGTGAGAGCAGCTGCGAGGCCTGCGCAGAGTCAACCTGCCCCGGTGTCCCGACGCCCAACACCGCCAGCCCGCCAAACAGCGAGCGCGCCGCCGAGCCCGAGCCTTGCCGCGCCCAGCTCGACAGCAAGCTGCGGTTGAGCGGCTGGTCGAGCGCCTTTTCACCCAGCAGCGCCCCGTACCCCGCAACGGTCAGCGCCGCAAACGCCGAGGCCGATGAAGCCAGGCCCGCTGCCGTCGGAAAGTTGTTGTGGCTGCGGACCTGCGCAAAGAACCGCCCCGGCAGCCCCAGAGAGCGCGCGACTCGGTCGAGATGTCGACTGACCTTGCGCAGCGGCTCACCGCTCACCACCTGGTCGTTTAGGAGCAGCTCGTCGGCAGACAGCGCCGGGTCGAGGACAACTTCGGTCCGGGTGGTCAGGCCGGCCAGCGTCAGCGATAGGCTCGGCACCGCCGGCAGATTGAGCGAGGGATCGCACTTGCCCCAGTACTTGACCAGGGCGATGTTGGTGTTGGCTTCAGCGACGGAGTGCATCACGTTCTTCGGTTGCGTCGCAGTGGCTGAGTGCTGCACCTTGGCGCGCTCAGTCCCGACTTCGACGAGAAAGGAGGTAAATCCGGCAGCCTGCCAGGCGGCAAGCACCTGCTGCTCTCGACCAGGGGCGAGCGCGACCACACAGCCGCCACCGCCACCACCGGTCAGCTTTGCGCCCAGCGCCCCCGCGTCGAGCGCAATCTGACAGACCTGCTCAATCTCGGGACACGACACGTCGAGCAGCTTGAGCAGCTCCTGATTTTCGTTCATCGTCCGGCCCAGCTCGGCAAAGTCTCGTCGACGCAGCGCCTCGACCGCTTCCCCGACCAGCTCACTGATGCGCGCAAAACAAGCCGCCGTCACCTCGGACCGCTGCTGACACAGCTCGGCAACTCGCGCCACCCGCCCCTTGGTATCGCGCGCCCGACCGGTATGCCCAATGCACAGCTTCAAGGGCGGCGTATCGAGCAGCGGCGACAAGCCATGGCCCCGACGATAGAGACCAAAGCCGCCTCGCTGAGCGACGGTGTGATCCAGTCCCGATGGTGAGCCATGAAACACCTTCTCGGCAGCAAACGCCGCCTCATCGATGTCTTGATCGTCGAGTCCCAACGACGCCGCGCGATCGATCGCCCGCACCAGCGCCACCGACAGCGCCGCCGAAGACCCGAGCCCGGCCCCCGTCGGAATCGCAAAGCGCGCCACAAAGTTGTACGGCAGCGAGTGCCCGGTTAGCGGCCTCTCGACGGAGCCAAAAGCAGTCTCGGCAATCGCCTTCAGCGCCAGGGCCAACGGCGAGGTCGTCGGGATCTCTGCGCTCAGAAGCTCGGCCAGCGGCGGCGTGGCGACCTCCCACTCGGGAACCAGCAAGCGGCCTTCCCCGGCGATCACCTCGACCTCGACGCCACCTTGTAGCGCCCCGCACAGAGCCGGCACCCCGTACACTACCGCGTGCTCGCCGAGCAGAATCACTTTTCCACAGGCGCTGGTCGTAAACATGAAGCTAGCGGGCTCCTTCCTGCCAGGCTCGCAGCGTCGAGCCAATCACCTTCGGGGCATGCGCCAGCTCCGCCGAGCTCTTGCAGCCAGTGAGCAGCGTCACCGCACGCACCGTCTCGATCACGCCGCGCAGAAACTCGACCGCCCCGTCGTAGCCGCCGGCCTTCCAGGCCTTGAGCACCGGTGCCGCCAAGCCGCCCGCCCGCGCCCCGAGCGCCAGCGCCGCCGCCACATCGAGCCCAGTCCGCAGTCCACCCGTCGCAATGATCTGGAGCCCCAGGTCAGACAGCAGCGACACCGAGGCCGCCGTCGGCACGCCCCAGTCCCACAGCGCTTCGCCGACAGCACGAGCAATCCCGTCGGCCCGATGGGTCTCAACGCCCACCCACGAGGTCCCACCCGCTCCGCTCACGTCGACGGCAGGAATCCCGACCCGCCGCACCATCATGCCGACCTCGCGAGATAGCCCACAGCCCGTCTCTTTGACGACGATCGGGATCTCTAGCTCGCGATGCAGTCGCTGTAGTGTCTCCAGTCCGCCTCGGAAGTCGCGATCACCACCCGGCTGCACCAGCTCCATCGCCGTCGCCAAGTGAACGCACAGTGCATCGGCCCCGACGGTCTGGCAGAGTTCTCGCAGCCCGCCAATGGACATCCGCTGCGCCTGCACCAGACCAATGTTTCCGAGGACAAGCGCCGTCGGAGCAACCTCACGAACCAGAAACGTCCGCGTCGTCTCGGGCCGAACCAGCATCGCTCGCTGTGAACCCAGTCCAAACCCCAAGCCCAGCGCCTCAGCGGCCCGCGCCAGGTCATGATTGATCGCCTGCGCCTCGTCGGTACCACCGGTCATCGCGCTGATCACAATCGGCGCTTTGAGCACCTTACCGAGCAGCGGCGTCGACAGGTCGATCTCGTCGTAGTGATGCTCGGGAATCCCTTGGTGGACGAGCTGCACCTGATCAAGCAGTGTTCCCTTGTTGCGAAACTCGACGTCCCCCGACGCACACAACGCAATGTGCTCGGACTTGCGCTGGCTGATGAGCGGCTGTTGCGCTCGCTCGGGGTCTGCTGGACTCGTCGGTTGGCTCATGAGAGGTACCTCTTTGCGACTCGGCGGAAAATTTTTGGCTTAGTGTGTGCCATAAGTCGGCCCCGCCTGAAAAGTGCCGTGCGCATCCGCTGCCTTCCGGCGGGATTCGGTGCCGGCGTCGTGCGCATTCGCACCGGTCACAATCGCAGCCAATAGCGGTCCCCGTCGCCAGCCAGGGCAGCGACCTCTGCATCGCGCCCACTCACCTGATCACGCTCGACGCGCCCCATCGAGAGTAGCGCCAGCAAATGCGCCTCCAGCGACTCACGGGCCAACGGATAGAGCGCCGCCGGAGTGTCATCGTAGGCCAGCGGCAGAAGCGCGCTCAGCGTCTGCGCCCCGGTGGCCAGCGCCCGCATCACTTTTTCTTCCCGGAGCAGGCGATGCTCGAGGTAGCGAGTCAGCAGCGTCTCACCCTCCTCGACGGCGATGCCATGGGCCGGCCAGACCCGCTGCGGACCGAGCGAAAGGAGCCGCCGCAACGACGCCAAATAGAGCACCATGTCCCCTTCGTCACTCGGCGAAACAATGATCGTCCCCTGCGAGGCAACCATATCGCCCGCGATCACTCCGCCCCCCGCTTCGTCGACCAGACAGATGTGGCCGGGCGCATGACCGGGAGTGTGGAGCACCCGCAGGCCGCGCGGACCATAGGACAGCAAATCACCGTCGCTGAGCCGCTCGGAAATCGCGATCTCAGGCCGGTCTTGCAGTCGCCGCGTCGTCCGTTCGTGAGCCCACAGCGGCACCGCAAACTCGCGCGCTAGATCGGTCGCGCCGCTGACATGGTCGTAGTGATGGTGGGTCAGCACAATCGCGCGTAGGGTATGCCCCGTCGACAACAGCGCCCGCAGAGTCTCGACAAGGTTGTGCTGCGCCTCGGGCCACGGTGAGCCAGGATCGACCACGATCAGCTCCGACTCGCCCAGCACGTACGCGTTGGTGTGCGTCGCTGGCGGCAGAGTCGGGCTGCGCAGCGGCACCCGTCGAATCCATGGCGCTTCGGCAAGGATCTGCGGCTGATCGGGCCGCGCCGCGTTCTGCTCCTGCATTCCCGCCCGCTTACCACAAAGAAAGTGCAGCGATCTCGCCTACTTACAACAAAGCCTATGGAGCAGACCTTGGCGAATCGTAAAATGTTCAGTCGGGGGAAGCAGTCGACCGATGGTCAACGTCACGGCACGCAAGATCCGTGAACATGGGCGCGATGCTAGAGAGAAAGCGAGCGCCAACGCCAGTCGTGTCTACCACGGCCTGCTGGTCAGCTACCCCACCGTCGGTCGCGGCATGGTCATCTTCCGCGATCCCAACGGCCACCGCATGGTCACCACCCCGGTGCGGCGCATCCTCACCGACCCCGACAGCGACTCGGTGTACGTGGAAACGGAGAACAGCGTGTACCGTCTGACGTTCCACGCCGCCGTGCCGCTCGCCGCCGCCTGCTAGGCGCTTCTAGTCACGCTCCCACGGCTGAAGGTCATCGTCGGGAGCCGCTAACTCGGAGGACAGCTCTCGACGGCCACGCGAAAACCGCGCTTGATTGCTGAGCAGCCCCTGACGCAGCGACTCTGCCCCTCGACTCGGCACCAGCGACAGAGCCTGCGTCGACAGCCGCACCGCCTCCTTCGCATCGCCCCGCAAGTGCTGCACCTCGGCCAAGGTATCCAGGTAGTAGGCACTCTTTGCGTCGAGGCTGAGCAGATAGCGGGCCGCTCGCTCTGCCTCGGAAAACGCCCGCGCGCGCAGCAGACGATAGACGAGCTGATTGACCCGCTCGGCGGCCTGCGTCGTCAGCACCGAGTCGAGATAGCGCGCGAGTACCGCCTGGCTCGCAGCATCGGGAGGACCGAGTCGGAGCAGCGCCCGAACCGCTTCATCGGCATGCGGCCCACTCAGATGTTGACTCAGGTGTTCAATCAGCTGCTGACGAGGAATTAGAAATTTCAGGCGAAGCCGCCGCAGCTCCCAGTCGGCATTCGCGGTCACTTCCGACGAAGCCCCCGGTGCCACGCGAGCCTTCTCCAGCCACTCCGCCGCCCCCGTCAGATCGCCACGCTTGCGCAGCCTCAAGGCCCACAGCAGCATCGCTTCACCGTCGGTAGGATTGACCCGCAGGCGCTCAATCAGCCGTGCGTTGGGCTCGAAATCGGACGCCATCAGATGCAGCCAGCGGACAAACTCCGGCTCGCTCTGCGCCCCTTGGAGCGCGCTCGCCACCTCTCCGTCGGTACGAATCGCCACAAAGGTCGGATAGCCCTCGACGAGCAGCGTCCGCGCCGCCTCTTTGCCGACGTCGGTCTCGGCATCGAAGCGTACAAACTGCACCCTTGCCAGCGCTGTCCGCACCGACTCCCTCGGCAGCACGTCGCGCTCGAACTGTTTACAAGGGCTGCACCACTCGGCGGAAAACTCGATCACCAGCATCTGCTTGGCGTCGCTGGCGCGCTTCCTCACCATAGGTAGCGACTCACGGCTCGGCGAAGGCGGCATCGCGACCGACGAAGCCACCGGTGGAGGATTCGCTGGGTCCGCTGCGAAACTCGAGCCCGAAAGCAATCCCACGACCAGCGCGGCCACGGCTGCGGTCTGAATCGGTCGACGAGCACCACTGTTCATGGCCAAAGAGTGTATCATCGCCGCCGCTCGCCACTGACCGACAATGAGCGCACCGCTTCACAATCTGACCCCTGACTGGCAGACCCCCGACCAGCGTCGAGATGACCTTCCGCGCTCACGGCTCGCTCGGTTGACCAGCTCACCGCTCGTGAGGGTGGTGGAACGCTCGCTGCGAGAGCTGAGGGTCACGCCCGGTTCTCGACTGGTACTCGGTTGCTCGGGAGGTCCAGACTCGACGGTGCTCTTGCTGGCCCTAGCCGCGCTGCGGGATTCGTACGGATGGGAAGTCTTGGTGGTCTGCGTCGACCATCAGCTGCGCCAGGCCTCGACGAACGAGGCGGTCCTGGTCCAGAAGGTGGCACAGCGGCTCGGCTTGGCGGCCCGGATCATGACGGTCCAAGTTCCGCACCAGCCGTCTCTGCAAGCCGCCGCCCGCTCGGCTCGCTATGAGGCCCTGACCGAAGCCGCCCGCTCGTTTGACAGTCAGCTCGTCCTGGTCGCGCACACCCGCAATGACCAAGCGGAGACGGTGGTACAGCGACTGCTTGGCGGTGCCGGGCTGCGCGGTTTGTCGGGGATTCCCCCCGAGCGCTACCTCATAAGCTCGGCCAACGCACCGTCGGTGCGCCTGCTACGACCCATGCTCTCCGTCGATCGTTCTGAGGTCGCACGCCTGCTCGGCGTCGCCAATGGTCTGGTCAGTCCGCTGCCGCTGCTCGATCCCAGCAACGATGACACCCGGTTTGGCCGAGCGCTCATCCGCCACCGGCTGCTGCCCCAGCTCCAGACCCTCAATCCAGCGCTACCGGCACATTTGTCGACGCTGGCGACCCAGCTACGCGAGGACGCCGACTGCCTCGACGAGCTGGCTTTGACCCAACTGCCGCAAGTGCTCGTCGAGAACGCACCGCGGCTCTCCGGCCAGCTGGCGGTTCTCTCAGCGACGAAATTGCGGAGTCTGCCGAGGGCGCTCTCGACGAGAATCCTATCGCAGCTTGCGGGACAAACCCTGGCGACGGTGCATCAGGCGGCACTGCACAAGCTCTGCGCTCACAGCCACGGGACTCAGTCGCTGGATCTGCCGGGCGGACTTCTCGCCGAGCGACGATATGATGTCTTGTACCTGCTGCGGCGCCCCTTGATCGCATCGCCGACGGTGGCCCCGCTCGATCCGCTCTCGCTGCCGACGGATGGATTCTATGAACATGGACCGTGGCGGCTTCGCCTTCGCATCCTTGGTCCCGACGACGATCTACCGAAGCCAAAGCTGCACCACAGGGTTTTCGCCGTGCCCGCGCCTGGCTTTCCGCTGTGGCTGCGCCCGCCGAGACCCGGCGATCGGCTGAGGCTGCCAAGCGGTCACCGCAAAGTGAGCGATCTGCTAATCGACGCCAAGCTGCCCCGCGCCGAGCGATCCGCCCAGCTGGTCCTCGGATATCGAGATGAACCACTGTGGTTGATCGGACTGCGCGCGGCAATCCAGCCACCAGCCCGCCTCGTCAACGTGCAGTCAGGGCAACTCGTGCAGATCGAGGTGGAACTGTGGCCAGCAGCCCGGCAGTTCTCGTCGGACCAAGAGCAATAGGCAGACACGACGCTACCAGATGAGTCCGCACCGTTTGGATCTGGAATGATGCAGTGGAATAATTTCCTGACGTCCGACGTTCTCGTCGCAGTACGGTAACAACAATTCCCCTGGCTAGCTGAACGAACCCGACTTAAGTAAGCTAGCGGCTTCCAAACGCCGAGGTCCCTATTGCGGCAGTCACATAAGACACTTCTAGTCTGGCTCATGATGGGCTTGGCCTCCGTGGCCGCCTATCAGCTCATTTCGTCGGCTCGTCTGAGTGAGGACAAAAGGCCGAGCTTCTCGGACTTCATGCAAGAGGTCGAGAAGAACCCCGCTCACATCAAGACCGTCAAGATCGACGGCCAAGAGTTCCTCATCACCTACAACGAGTCGCCGCCCAACGATCGGGCGCGCATCGTCGGGCCGTCGGAGTTGGCCCATGCGCAGGTGCTGGCCTCTCTCGATAAGGCCAAGATTCGTTACGAAATCGAGAAGCCGTATGAGAGCGGCGTCCTGACGCTGATTCTCTCGACCGTGTTGCCGATGGTGCTGGTCGTTCTGCTGTTCTTCTTGATGATGCGACAGCTTCAGGCCGGCGGCGGCAAAGCGATGAGCTTCGGCAAAGCCAAGGCACGCCTCCTGACGGAAAATCAGAACAAGGTCACCTTCTCTGATGTCGCCGGCGTCGAGGAAGCCAAGGACGAGGTCGAAGAGATCATCGCCTTCCTCAAAGACCCCAAGAAGTTCACTCGGCTTGGCGGTCGCATTCCAAAGGGCGTCCTGATGATGGGCCCGCCGGGAACGGGCAAGACCTTGCTGGCGCGCGCCATCGCTGGTGAAGCCGGGGTGCCCTTCTTCAGCATCTCAGGCAGTGACTTTGTCGAGATGTTCGTCGGCGTCGGTGCCAGCCGGGTGCGTGATCTATTCGAGCAAGGCAAGCGCCACGCCCCATGCATCATCTTCATCGACGAGATTGACGCCGTGGGTCGCCATCGCGGCGCGGGTCTCGGTGGCGGCCATGACGAGCGAGAGCAGACTCTCAACCAACTGCTCGTCGAGATGGATGGCTTTGAGTCCAACGACGGCGTCATCATGATTGCCGCCACCAACCGCCCCGACGTACTCGACCCCGCGCTGCTGCGGCCTGGTCGCTTCGACCGACGGATCGTAGTCCCGCGCCCCGATGTGAAGGGCCGCGAGGGCATCCTAAAAGTTCACGCGCGACGGGTTCCGCTCGGTCCCGATGTCGACTTGGCGGTGGTCTCGCGTGGCACTCCAGGCTTCTCGGGAGCGGACCTCGAGTCGCTGGTCAACGAGGCAGCGCTGATGGCCGCCCGCAAGGGCAAAGAGATGGTCGAGATGCGTGACTTCGAGGAAGCCAAGGACAAAGTCCTGATGGGCCCCGAGCGCAAGTCGATGGTGATTTCCGAGAAGGAACGGCACATCACCGCCATCCACGAGTCTGGCCACACGCTCGTCGCCCAGATGCTGCCAGGAACCGATCCAGTGCATCGCGTGACGATCATTCCGCGCGGTCCGGCGCTGGGCGTGACCCAGCAGCTCCCGACGGAGGATCGCCTCAATGCCACCAATGAGTGGGCAGCAAGCAAGATCGCCGTCCTCATGGGTGGTCGCGTCGCTGAAGAGCTGGTCTTTTCGCACCTGACCACCGGCGCCGGCAGCGACCTAGAGCATGCCACCGACCTGGCGCGCAAGATGGTCTGCAACTGGGGCATGAGTGAGAAGCTCGGACCGCTTACTTTCGGGCGCAAAGAAGAGCATGTGTTCCTCGGTCGAGAGATTGGCCAGGCCCAGAACTACTCCGAGGAGACGGCACGCATCATCGACGATGAAGTCAAGCGCATCGTCATGGAGCAGTACGGTCGGGTCAAAGAGCTGCTCTCGACGCACCTCGAGCAGCTCAATCGGCTGGCCGACGCGCTGCTTACCCATGAGACGCTCAGTGGTGACGAAGTCGACGTCGTACTCAAAGGAGGAACGCTGCCCGAGCGTCCTCCAGCACGCGGCCTGAAGTCGACCCGCACCGAGCCTGCTGCCACCAAGTCTGCGGCTCCGCCGATTCTCGGTCCGTCCGTCCTCACCCCCGAGAAGGCTTAGTTGGCCCGCGGGAGGCTCGTCGTTGACGAAGCGACCGAGCCCCCTACCTCCCCCTACCCCATGATGGAGCGGCAAGATCCCGACCGTGCCATTCGCCGCGCTGGCGATTCCCCGCCAATCCTTGGCAACACGGTCACCTTGCTACGCGACGGCCCGGCGGTATTCGCAGCGTGGCTCGCCGACATTGCCAACGCCAAGCACTTCATCCTCTTCGAGAACTACATCTTTCGCTCAGATCGCATTGGCAACCAGATTGCCGAGGCGCTGATGGAACGAGCCCGCGCCGGCGTCGAGGTCTATGTCCTCTACGACTGGCTCGGCAGCCTCGGGACGAGCCGCAGCCTGTGGGTGAGGATGCAGCGCGCCGGCGTCAGGGTGCGGACCTTTCGCTCGCTCCGCCTGTCCGATCCGCTGCGACTGCTCCAGCGAAATCACCGCAAGGTCATGTGCGTCGACGGTCGGATCGGCCACGTGGGTGGTCTGTGCGTCGGTGACCCCTGGGCGGGCAATCCCGAGCGCGGGCTGTCCCCGTGGCGAGACACGGCAGTCCGCTTCGAGGGTCCGGCGGCGGCTGAGCTGTGCCTGGCCTTCGACGAGACCTGGCAGGAAGCCGGCTCGACGCTGCCCGAGCGCGTCCGGATTCCCAAAGACCCGCTCGAGACCGAGCCCGCACCACCGTCCCCAAAGCGACCCGAACATCCGCAGCCCGAACATCCGCAAGAAGACACTCCCTGTGCCAATGCTCCGCTCCGAGTCGTCTCGGGACTGCCGGGGCGGTCCCGAATCTACCGTCTGACCCAGGTTCTGCTTGCGAACGCGGCGTCGCGGATCTGGATCACCGATGCTTACTTTCTGACGCCACCGACGATGTATGAAGCGCTGACCGCGGCGGCTCGCGATGGCGTCGATGTTCGCGTGCTCGTCCCCGGTCGCTCGGATCTGGCCTGGATTGCCTGGATGAGCCGCACTGGCTACGTCGGACTTCTCGAGGCGGGCGTACGAATCTTCGAGTGGCAAGGACCAATGCTGCATGCCAAGACAACGGTGGTGGATGGCCGATGGTGCCGCGTCGGCTCGTCAAACCTGAACCTCGCGAGCCTCCTTACCAACTGGGAGCTTGACGTGGTCGTCGAAGACAGCGACTTCGGACACGCCGCCGAGCAGATGTTCCTCCGCGATCTATCCAACAGTCGAGAGCTGCACCTCCGCTCGCAACGCGGTCAACCCGGCGCCCTCGGTACCGGAGAGAGCCACACCGATCTACCTCCAGCGACCTTGGCTCCCACCAGAGCAGCTCAACCCGCACCACCAGTGATTGTCGGTGGGCGCGCTGGTGCAGCCGTGGTCAGGGCCAGCGCCGCAGTCTTGGGAGTCGCCCTCCGCCGCAGGTACGAACGCTCAGCATGGAGCGTGTCGATCGTCGCTGCGATCCTGCTGCTCTCGCTTGGCGGGCTCGGATTCCTCCAGCCGCAGATCCTGGGCTTTGTCATTGGCGGCTTGAGTATGTGGTTCGGTCTCGGCTCGCTCATCCACGGAGTCTCCGACTGGAGGCGCCATGGACGCCGCAAATCACGCCGTCCCCGACGAGAAGGCGGCACCTGAGCCAGAGTGCTAACGACCTTTGACTTTGACGGCAAAAGCCACCTACTATCGCGCTGATGAAAGAAATCGCGCGGGACGAGGCAACTCCAGTCAGACAGAGGGTATCTTCGCGGAGGCTGCTCGCTGTTGGTATCGCTGTCGGGACGCTGCTTTCTGCGGGCGCTTGTCGGTCTCTGCTGTCGGCGCTGTCGACCGAGGCAGCTTACAAACCGACCTCTCACAAGACCGTCCAGATGCAAGGTACGCAGCGGCTGTGGGCGGGCGATATGAACTTTCACATCAGCCCTCCCGACGACCCAAAGCAGATCGCTCGCTCCCTGAAAGAGTCGGTAGATCTGCTCAGCAAGTCGGGGCTCGACTTTGTGTTCGTGACCCCGCAGATTCCCGCGCGGTTCTGGGAAAGTGCCGATCAGTTCGAGCGCGTGCGTCGTGACTGGCCATCGCTGCAAGCCACGCTGTCGTCCATGTCCGACAAGGGCCCGCTGATGATGGTGGGCGCCGAGTATGTCGATGACAAGAACGGCTCCGCGACGATTGTCAGCGTCGACATTCCCAAGGCGCTCAACGACATCTCGCGCGATGACCTGCGTGCCAATCCGACCGCGTTTATCAATCTTCTGTGGATGCGTGGGGCGCTGGTGTTTCTCAATACACCCCTGGCCACGCCGCTCAAAGCGCCGGTCGACTCGCCGCAGCACTACGCCACCGTCGACCGGAGCTGGAAGCCACTGACCAAGCCGTCGGCGGGCTATCCCAAGGACATCCTAGCCATTCACAACCTCTACGACGGCATGGAAGCGTATAGCGTGCCGCTCTCGGTGTGGCGCGATCAGTATGTGCAAGGTGACCCGGTCGCTTCCGTCTCTGCGACCATGAGTCGGCTCGATCTCGAAATCATCCGCAAGAAGCGGCGCCTCATCCCGGTCGGTGGCACCGACAGTCGTGACTCAGCAATTCGCCCGACGGTGTTCATTGCGGCCCCCGAGAGAACGCCCGAAGCGCTACGGCAGGGACTAACCCACGGACGGATCTGCGTGCGCTCTCCACTTCCCTGTGGCTTGCGGGTGTTTGCCGACGACCAGCCAGTGGCATCGGGCGTTGGCGATCACATTGTCGCACAGCAGCACATCGACATCCGCTGGGATGGCGGCGAAGGCGAGCTGTTCCGCAATGCGGAGAGCGTTGGCACCTTCGAGGGTCGCGCTCTACAGCCGACCAGCCGCTCCGAGTGCCACATCTATCGGTTGGTCGTCGATGGCGGCTTCTCGGCGCCGTTTTACGTCAATTGCCCGCAGCTGGCGGCAGCCCGTCCCTGATATCACCGCTGAGCGGCCCACAGGCAGCCCGCTCAGCTACTCACCACGTTCCACGCCTCGCTTTTCAGGACATGTCCATGCACGTTCATCCGATCCCCGTTTGTGCTTGTGCGCTGCTGGCTGCGCTGGCGAGTCCCGCCACCGCCCTTGCTCAGAGCGACCCCTCGACATCCCCAACGACGACCGACCCCGTGAGCACTGGCAGCAGTCCGTCACTGGGAAGTCCTGCGGCCCCAAGTGAATCGAGCAGCTCGGACGCACCGAGCGGAGCCGCCAAGCCCTCGGGTCTAGCGGTGGCGCTCGGCTTCGGCAGTCGCTTGGCGTTCCTCGCGCCCGACGACAGCTCACCCACGGCAGCGCCCGGCGGGCTGTTCGGCCAACTGATGGTGGGTTACCGTTTCAGCCGCTTCCTGGTCGGCCTCGGTTTTTCGATCGGTCACCTGGGCAACTCCGCCACTTACGTCTCGGGCGGACACCGCAGCACCGTCAACCGCGCGGACACCAGCTTCCAGTTTGCCCCGACGGTGCAGGTCGATGTCCTGCGGTCACGCGACGGTCGAGTGGAACTCTTCGGAGCCTTCCAGATCGGACTCGGAACAACGATTACCCGTCGCAGCAACGATCCCACCGTACCCGACGCCTATCTGCCGACCCCCGATGCGAAGAACCTTCAGCTCTCGTATCAGGTCGGTCCAGGGCTCCGTTGGTGGGCTCGATCGCAGTTTGCGCTCTCGCTATCAGCGGGCTTCTCGGGTGATCATATCTTCGAGTCGATCAATACTCCGTCGGGAAGACGCTCCGAGCAGTATGACTTCGTCGGTATGTACGGCACCATTGGCGCGCTCGGCGTGTTCTAGCGCAGCGGATTAAGCGACTGAGGAGAAACCATGCGTAACTTGCTTCTGTCCGTCGGCGTTGTGCTGTCCGCAGCCTGTGGGGTCAGCCCCAGCGCCGCCCCAACGACCTACTACGATTTCCAGATGGGCCAAAACCAGATCGCCTGCGAGGCCCAGGCTCGCTGCTGCGGTGTCAAGTGCTCGACCGGGGTCGATAGCACCCTGGCTCGGCAGATCCTCGATACCCAGAGGTTCATTGACGCCGGCAAGCTGACGATGGACAGCGCGGCGGCTCAGGGCTGCCTCGACGCCCAACGCCTACGCTACGACGGCTGCGACATCCTGCTCACCAACCTGCCGGACATAACCGTTGCCTGCAGTCGAGTTCTCGTCGGAACGGTCGCGATCGGCGGCGCTTGTGACCCCGCCGGTACCAACTTCTGCGTCAGCAACGCCTACTGCGATGGCAAGAACAGGGCTTGTACCAAGTACCTCGGTAGCGGCGAGAGCTGCGTGACCGGACGCTGCGGCAACAACCTGTTCTGCGATACAGCGAGCCAGGCCTGCAAACCACTCCCCAAGAGCGGCGAGTCATGCGCAGTCAGCCTCTCTTGCGATGCCACAGGAACGAAGCTGGCCTGTCTTCCCAACATGCTCTGCGGACCGCTTCTCGACGACGGACAGATGTGCGCACTCAGCAGTCAGTGCAAAAGTAGCCTCTGCGCGACCACCTGCGCGCCCGCGACGACGCCGCCACGGACACTCCGCAACGACCTCTGTCGCGTCTTGCGCTAACCAACGCCCAAAACCGAGCCCCTTGGTCCGTCAGCCATGGCGGAACCAGGGGGCCGTGCGAGCTAGACCTGACCCTTGGTCGCGACGTCGGGCAGGCGAGCGCTGATCGCCGACCAGTTGAGGTGCTTGAGCACGCCCGCCAAGTAGTCCGGCTTCCTGGTGCCATAGTCGAGGAAGTAGGCATGCTCCCACGCGTCGATGGCAGCGAGGATCCACTGGTTTGCCTGCAGGCCGATGTGGTGCTCGCCCTGGACCTGGCTGTTGCGGACCTTGTGAAAGTTGTAGTCGTAGGTCACAAGGCACCAGCCGTGACCCGAACCGACGATGCCCTTGACGTCGGCGATCCAAGCGTCGAGCGAACCGAAGCTGGCTTCAATCGCCTTCTTCATGTTCTCTGCCGGGCTCTGGCCAGCCGCGCCGAGACCCTGGAAGTACAGCTCATGTAGGACGGTGCCGTTATACGCTACCGGTTCCCGTCGGCGAAGCTCTGAGTACTCGCTAAACGAGTAGTTGGCCGTCGTCGGGTCCGCTTTGCCCAGGCGCTCCTCAAGCTCGTTGAGCTTCTTAACGTAGCCCTGGTAGAGCGCGAAGTGAGCTTTGAGCTGATTCTCCGACAGAAAACCTGCGCACTCGGCAATCAACTGGTCGTAGTTCTTCGGGGTATGAGCCATGGGTACAGTTCCTCCTATTTTCAATCTTGGATCTTGGGTTCGGTTAGATGCCATAACTTTGCAACAAGCCGCCAAAAAAATTTGGCAGCGACGAACTTGCGAGCCTTCTGCCGAACGTGCAAAGGTGCCGCCAGCATGGCCCGCTGCATTCGGATCACCGCCGACGACTTTGGCTGGACGAAGGCCCACAATCGCGCCGTCGAGCGGGCCGTGCAAGCAGGTACGCTTAGCCACGCGTCGCTGCTGTGCAACGGCCACGCGGTGGCGCACGCGAGCGAAGTTGCGAGACGCAATCCGCAGCTCGGCGTTGGCGTACATCTGACGCTGTGCGAGGGCAGACCGCTGTCCCGAAGCGCGGCACTGACCGGGCTGGTCGGCCCGAGCGACGAGTTCCACGATAGCTTGAAGCCGCTGGTTTGGGGATACCTGCAACGGACGCTGCCATTGACGGCCATTGAAGACGAATGGCGCCGTCAGATCGAAACGACGCGCAGCCTCGGTGTGACGCCAAGCCACCTGGATGGACACAAGCACGTTCACTTGCTGCCGCCGCTGCTGGAGCTGACCTGCCGGCTGGCCCGTGAGTATCAGGTGCCGTTTGTCCGCACGCCGCTCGAATCGCCGTCGGTGCGGGTCTTGAAGCGACTTCCCGGCTGGCTGGTGCTCTCGGGCCTCGCGATAAGTGCCAAGCGCTTGATTGGCCGCTATGAACTGTCGACCGCAGATCACTTCGTCGGTTTCTCGACAAGCGGCGGCATGACCGAAGACCAGCTGCTTGCCGCCATCCGCAGCGCGCCGCCCGGTGTCACCGAGATCATGGTTCACCCTGCGGAGGAGGCCCCCGAGCTCGACCCGCTCACTCACCGCTATGAGTGGGCTCGTTCGTACCGCTTCGCCGCCGAGGTCGATGCCCTGTGTAGCCCGCAAGTTGCGGAAGCCCTGCACGAGCAGCGTCCAGGAGCCCGCTCCCAACGAAAGGACTGCGCATGATGACTCGCCTGCTGCCCTTGTCGACCTTGCTGTTGGCCGCCGTGATGTCCGGGTGTGTCGATGGGAACCAGCTTCCCGTGCCGGAGCAGCTGCCCAGCAACGACTCGCCGACTTGGTATCGAGACATCAAGCCGCTCGTCGTTCAGAACTGCGCTGGCTGCCACGTGGCGCATGGCATTGGACCGTTTTCGCTCGCAACCTACGAGGATGCCCAAAGCCACGCGGCGCAGCTGGCTGACTCGGTCCAAGCGCACCGAATGCCTCCGTGGAAGCCGAGTCCGAACTGCCAGAAGTTCAGCCCAGAGCGTCGACTGTCCCAGCCGCAGATTGACCTGTTTGTGAAGTGGGCCAAAGCGGGCGCCCCGCTCGGTCGGGTTGCCGATGACCGGGCGCTGCCGCCCAAGCAGGTTTCGCTTCCCAATCCATCGGTGACACTCGACTGGGGACAGGTCTATACGCCGAGCACCGCCAAGCCCGATGACTATCACTGCTTCCTGATCAATCCGAAGCTAACAACGGACCAGGACCTCGTCGCCTACGAGTTTGTGCCAGACCAGCGTCACGAGGTTCACCACGCACTCATCTTTTCGGCGCCGATGGCGGACGCGCAGGCCAAGGACGATGCGACCCCTGGCCTCGGCTGGCCATGCAGCGGCAGCTCTGACGTCAAGTCCGCCCAATTGATCGCAACGTGGGTGCCCGGCGAGACCTTCAGCGAGTTTCCGACCAAGACCGGAATCCGCATCCCCGCCGGTCACGCCCTCGTCGCTCAGCTCCACTACAACACCCGGCATGGGGTTGCCCCCGACCGCAGCCAGCTCAAGCTCCGATTCGCCGAACAGCCGGTGCCCAATCGAGCGTCGATTTTCGCAATCCTCAACACCAGCTTTGTCATCAATCCCAATCAGCAAGGTGCCAGAGCCGTCGCCAGCTCGGGTCCTCTCCCGATTCCGCTCAAGGTCTGGGGCGTCTTCCCGCACATGCATGAGCTGGGGCACACCGGCAAGATCACCGCCGGCGATACTTGTCTCGTCGACGTTCCGGACTGGGATTTTCACTGGCAGCAGATGTATTTCTACGACGGGGACGGGATCACCATCCCGAAGGGCACAGACGTAAAGTACACCTGCACTTGGGACAACCCCACCAATCGAACCGTCCGCTGGGGCGAAGGCACCGAGGACGAAATGTGCATCGCCTTCTTCTACACGACGCTGTACTAACGGCCAGACGATGACCGTGGAGCGAAAAATGCTCTCTTGGCAACAGGCACGCGAGCTGATCTTGGGCCTCTCGACGCCGCTAGGCAGCGAGGTCGTGGGGCTCGACGACGCGCTCGCGAGGGTGCTGGTTTCGGACATCACCGCGACACGACAGCTGCCACCGTGGGACAACTCAGCGATGGATGGTTATGCCGTCCGAGTCGCCGATCTGCGTGAGGGCGTGCCGATTCCCGTCGGAGGCACCATTGCCGCAGGCCATCCATCAGGCCACCCGCTGCCGCCCCAGACCGCGATGCGGATCATGACCGGCGCCCCTATTCCCGACGGAGCCGATGCCGTGATCATGCGCGAGGACGCCGACGAGCATGACGGGCAGGTCACTTTTCGCAGGATTCCACGTCTCGGGCACCATGTGCGACAGGCAGGCGAGGATATTGCCGTCGGAAGTACGGTGCTCGCCGCCGGTTCGCTGCTGGGCCCGGGCGAGCTGGGACTGCTCTCAGCGTTAGGTCGACTGCTCGTCGGTGTTCATCGTCGCCCACAGGTCGCTATCGTCTCGACGGGAGATGAGCTGGTCACCGCCGATGAAGTGCCTCAAAGCGGGCAGATCGTGAACAGCAACGCCCACTGCTTGCTCGGGCTCACCAAGCTCGGCGGCGCGCAGGGCCGCATCTTGCCCATCGCGCGCGACCGTCCCGACGAGCTGATGCGCTGCTTTGGCGAAGCGTTTGCCGCCGATGTGGTGATCTCGTCCGGTGGCGTCTCTGTCGGTGACTTCGACTTCGTCAAAGAGGTCTTCAGCAAGCTCGGCGCCCAAGAGCGCTTCTTTCGAGTCGCGATGAAGCCAGGCAAGCCGCTGGTCTTTTCCACCGTCGAACATCGCGGACGACAGACGCTCATCTTTGGACTGCCGGGAAATCCTGCGTCGTCGCTGGTGAGCTTCGAGCTGTTTGTCTACCCGGCGCTGCGACGACTGCTCGGTCACTCGGTGGCCCAGTCGGCCCATCCGGTCGCAACGGTGCGACTGTCCGAGCCACTGCGGCCCGATCGCGAACGCACTCACTTCACCCGCGCCCTGGTCAGCCGCTCGCCGACTCCCCCACATGAGTTGTGGGCCAAGCCGCTCTCTGTGCAAGGCTCGGGGATGCTGCGCTCGCTGGTTGGGATGAATGCGCTCATCGAAGTGCCGCCCGGTGAAGCGGTGCTCCCGGTCGGTAGCGAGCTGCCCGCGAACCTCCTGAGCTCGATCTAGGCCACTGTCATGTCACCACTGCGCGCGCGAAGCCTTGCCGTATTGGGTCTGCTGACCCTGCTGGGCCTGACCGCCAGCTGTACCCGCCCTGGCTCGCCCGATGTCGCCAGCGCCAGCGCTCCGTCCGCTGCCCGCCCGCAGAGCACGCCGCCCGCCGTCAGCCGCGAAACACAAATCGCTTGCTGTCGACAGTGCTTGCAGGCGAGCAGTCGTGACCCCGCCGGTTTCGACATCTCCATCCGAGCCTGCACGCATTACCGAGGCGAGTGGCATGGCGGGCCAGGTGTCGACGCAGAATGCAGCAAGCTGCTGCAACAGGAAAAGCTGCTGGTGAAGGGATGTCGTGCGCTTGTCGAGGGAAACGGCCCCTAACGGGACCGCGAGGGACGGGGAGGAAGCGGCAGGTTCGTAGCGGGAGGGAGAGCTGGCCCAAATGTTCGGCGCCAGCTCGTCAGAAGGGCACGCAGCGTCGACTAGAAGTCGCTGCCGAAGTCGTCGCCCATTCCACCCATTCCGCCCATTCCGCCCATTCCGCCCATTCCACCCATACCACCCATTCCGCCCATGCCACCCATTCCACCGCCGCCACCAGCGGCTGCCTTTTCCTTCTTCTTCGGCTTCTCGGCGATCAGCGTCTCGGTGGTGAGCATCAGACTGGCGACCGAAGCGGCGTTCTGCAGCGCTGTTCGCACCACCTTGGTCGGGTCGATGACGCCGGCTTCGACGAGATCTTCGTACTTGTCCGTCGCAGCGTTGTAGCCAAACGAGCCTTTGCCGTTCTTGACCTTGTCGACGACCACAGTGCCTTCGACGCCGCCGTTCTGGGCAATCCAGCGCAGCGGCTCCTCGATGGCACGACGGATGATCGCGACGCCGTACTGACGATCGCCAGCGAGCTTGAGCTCGGCCAGCTTCGGCAGGGTCCGGATAAGCGCCACACCACCGCCGGGAACAATGCCCTCTTCGACGGCGGCGCGGGTCGCGTGAAGGGCGTCCTCGACGCGAGCTTTCTTCTCCTTCATCTCGGTCTCGGTGGCAGCACCGACCTTGATCACGGCCACACCACCGACGAGCTTGGCGAGACGCTCTTGCAGCTTCTCACGGTCGTAGTCGCTGCTGGTGTCGGCAATCTGGGCGCGGATCTGCTTGACGCGCGCATCAATGTCCGACTTCTTGCCAGCGCCGTCGACGATCGTCGTGTTGTCCTTGTCGACCTTGACCCGCTTGGCGCGGCCCAGATCTTTGATCGACAGGTTCTCGAGCTTGAGGCCGAGATCCTCGGTGATGGCCTGGCCACCCGTGAGGATCGCGAGGTCCTTGAGCATCTCCTTGCGACGGTCACCAAAGCCCGGCGCCTTGACCGCACAGCAGTGCAGCGTGCCGCGCAGCTTGTTGACGACCAGCGTCGCGAGCGCCTCGCCATCGACATCTTCCGCCAGGATGAGCAGCGGACGGCCCGAGCGAGCAATCTGCTCCAACGTCGGAACCAGGTCCTTCATGTTCGAGATCTTGCGCTCGGAGATCAGGATGTACGGATCCTCGAGGACCGCTTCCATCCGCTCGCTGTCGGTCACAAAGTACGGCGAGATGTAGCCACGGTCGAACTGCATGCCCTCGACGACATTGAGGGTCGTCTCCATGCTCTTGGCTTCTTCGACGGTGATCACGCCTTCCTTGCCGACCTTCTCCATCGCCTCGGCGATCAGGTTGCCGATAACGGCATCCCCGTTGGCGCTGATCGTGCCGACCTGGGCGATCTCCTTGTGGCCCTTGGTGGGCGTGGACATCGCGCGCAGCTCGCCGATGATGACCGACACAGTCTCTTCGATGCCGCGTTTTATCTCCATTGGGTTGTGACCCGCCACGACCATCTTCGCACCCTCGGTGTAGATGGCCTGGCCGAGCACCGTCGCCGTGGTCGTGCCGTCGCCGGCGATGTCCGAGGTCTTGCTGGCGACCTCTTTGACCATCTGAGCGCCCATGTTGGCGAACTTGTCGTCGAGTTCGACTTCCTTAGCAACCGTCACGCCGTCCTTGGTCACCGTCGGAGAGCCCCAGGATTTTTCGATCACGACGTTACGACCGCGCGGTCCGAGCGTCACCTTGACGACGTTGGCGAGTGCGTTGAGACCGCGGGCAATCTCGTTGCGGGCGTGCTGGCTGTACAGAATGTCTTTGGCTGCCATGGTGGTTGAGTTCCTTAGACTGAGGGGAAACTGCCGACTAGCCGTCGATCACGGCAATGAGATCTTCCTCGCGCATGATGAGGTGCTCCTCACCGTCGAGCTTGATCTCGGTCCCGGCGTACTTGCCGAACAGCACCGTGTCGCCAGCCTTGACCTTCGGGGAAGCGAGCGAGCCGTCATCCAAAACCCGGCCCTTTCCCACCGCGACCACGAGCGCCTGAGTGGCCTTTTCCTTTGCGGTATCAGGGATATACAGGCCGCCAGCGGTCCGTTCCTCGTCGTTCTTTCGCTTGAGCAGTACTCGGTCGTGCAGGGGACGAATCTTCATCAGAATCCTCCTTCTTCTTTGTTGTCGTAGGACTTCTTGGGGTTGGGAATCGTGCTGAGAAGCGCGGCTTAGGTCGATGAATCGCCTGAACCCGAAGTCGAGGACGAATCGCTCGTCGAAGAGGACTCGCTCGACTTGCTCTCACTTTCTTTTAGTTTGTCGGTGAGCTTGTCGATGCGCTGGTTTTCGGTTCGGCCAGAACCTCCGCCGCCGTAGCCGTCCATGTACCAACCACCGCCCTTCAGATGGAAGGCCGCTGCAGTAATGAGTCGCTGAAGTTTGGGCTGGTTGCATGACGGGCAGTCGGTGAGCGCTTTTTCGGTAATACGCTGCGAGGTTTCGAACGTGTGGCCGCAGCTCTGACACTCGTAGTCGTAAGTTGGCATGATGGGACCCTTCCAAACGGCGCTGGTTACGCTAAGTACGGGCCACAGAATGTCAAGCACTCAAACCGCTCGAGTGCCAATCAATCTCACGAAGTCGTTGATTGCCAAGGACTTCGATGATGTTCGAAGGATCGCTAGCGCAGCTCGTGCGCACCAAGGTCGTAGCCATCGCCCTTGGGACGCAGGCCGCCGAAGTGGTCATTGCGAACCGAGTCGTCCGCCACGCCCTTGTCGATGACGTACATGCGGTTGTTCGGGGTATTGAGCAGCCGCAAGCTCTGGTCGAGGTCCGGGATCGCTCGAATCAAGCCTTCGCTCGGTGGAACGACCACGGTGCCATCAATGCCGACGACCAGATTGCTGAGCCGACAGTCGCCGGCAAACTGCGAGCCAAGGGGCTGGCCGCTGGCGTCGACGCGAGTGCTCATCGCATTCTGAATAACGATTGAATTGGCGACGGAGCGAGTGGTTAGGCCGCCGGTCTCACAGCGCACCGCGCCGCCATCGATGCCCTTTTCGCCATTGTTGAGGACGGTGTTGTAGGAGAAAAGGCCACTCACGCCGGCGGCAATCACGACGCCGGAGCCGCCCCCGGTCTGGCCGTTGCCGTTTACGACGTTGTTGATGATCCGGTATTGACGAACTGCCGCACCGACGCGAAGTCCGAGCGTACGGTTGCCGATCAGGATGGACTGCTCGACGACCAAGCGGTTGCAGCCAAGCGAGTCGATGCCCACGCCACCGAGTTGAATGAGACTGCGCAAAACCCACAAACTGCCGTCTTTTCCGCACATCACTCCGACGGGATCGCCACGGACGGCGACATCACTGACGACGAGGACGGTCCGGCTGCCGCTGACGCTGAGCGACGCGATCTGGACCGGGCTCATGGCATCGCGACCAGGACCGACGATGGTGGTACGGCTGCCGTCGCTCAGGCTCAGGCCGTTGTAAAGTCCGCTGCTCTTTGGTTTGACGACGATGAAGTCGGCCTTTCCGGTGGCATTGGTGATCTCGCAATAGGGCTTCTCGCTGCTGCCCGTGGGTGGTGAGCCGCCGCGCGGGCAACGATCGCCGTCGACAAAAACCACCTTGTTGGGAGGGACGCACTGACCGACCTTGATGTCGGGCAAATCGACGAGGCCGCCGCCGAGGTTGCAGACCTGGGACGCCGTGCACTCGCTGTGACGCTGGCAGGCTCGACAGGAGCTGCTGACTGGATCGCAGATGGGCTTGGTAGCGTCAGTGCAGTGGGCGTCGATACGACACTCGCCACAGCTGCCCTTGCGAGCGCCGGTGCGAAGGCAGGCCGCGATCCCTTTTTGGTTCTTGTTCTGGCAGGCGGTGTCGGCGGCTTCCGGGGTCGCGAGGACGTCACAGGCGACGCAGACCGCTCCGTTGCAGACGGGACGCTCGCTGACCGCACACTGCTCCGAGCTCAGACACGGCGAGCCCGCTTTGCGACGACACTGCCGAGTCTCAGGATCACAGTCACCACCCGGCCCGCAGATCTCCGGGCTCTGCACGCAGTCGACGACCATCGGTGCCACCCCGCAGCTGCAAAGCAAGGTCACGACCGTCGACACTATGGCAAGCCGCAGCTGGTGCATGATTTCGCGAAGCGGGGGCGCGCAGGTCGCAGAGCGTAGGAAACAGGGCCAAGCGGTGTCAAGCAAGTATCCGTCGAGGGGACCGCCCGAGCGACTAGCGAGGCGTCATCGGCGCGCGGAACCGATGAGTGATCGGAATCGTCGGCAGCAGATCCATCTCTCCCTCGACGAAGCCATCGGTCCAGTTGTTGATAATGAGTGGCTGCCCCGACGGGCCAAGTCGGTCCGAGACGATGCCTGCATGATCGGGACCCGACTTGCTCGGGAAGGTGTCAAACAGGACCAAATCCCCAGGCAAATACGGCGCATCCTTTTTCAGCTCGACGAAGACCTGCCGAAAGTAGGGAAGCAGCATGCGGATTCGCCGGTGATCGATGTTGGCATCGGGCGCTTTCTCGAGCGGATAGAGGCGCGGCTTCCGGATGGCATCCTCGTGAACACCGCTCTGCATGTCCCAGCCGGCGTTGCGAAGGGCGCGGACCAGGGTGTCGGTGCAAACCCCCTCAGTTCGCGGCACATCCCCGCCTGGGTAGGCAAGCTGCCGATAGTTGGAGACGTAGGCCGCTTTGTTCTCGCACAGCTTCTTTCCGCCAAGGAGCACGTCGAGCGTGTTGACGATGCCATCTCCGTCGCGGTCCTCGTGCTTGGGTGGCGCGCCCCAGACCACCGCGAACGGCGCCAAGCTGTCCGTCGCTCGCACGTTGAATGTTGCTCGCACTTCGTCGGTATCAGCCTTGTCGAGCAGCGTCAGAATGTCCTCGCGGCGAGGCGTCCGCGACAGGCCAGCCAGCTGCTCTGCCGAGACGACGATCGGATACGCAGCCAGCCCAACCCCGCCCTGTAGAAGAGTGAGCAAGCGGTGCTTGTCGTCGATCCGAGCGACAACGGGCCCCTCGCTCACCGACCAGCTGGGCGCGTGGACCCGGACTCGGTCACGCAGATCGGGAAAGATGCCTTGGTCGATGCTACCGAGCAAAAGCAACGCGGCTGCTGTTTGGATCATGAAGCCCTCCTGCCGACACCCAACGCGAGAGACCGTCCAGACGGTTCAAGCGCGGTGCTCAAATTCTGGACGCAAAATTTGCGCACCGCCCCCCGCCCACAAGTCCATCAGGCGGAGCAAAATCGAGCTGAGACACCAGCGAGACATCGCCGCCTGACAAAATTTCCGTCGGCAATTGTCCATCTTTCGCAAGAAAGGACTGAGTTTTATGGGTAAAAGCTTACGTATTTTTGTAGAATCGTTACTTGGCTCACCTCTAGCTACAGAGGGTGCGCCGAGGGGAGGCAGCATCGTGGTGACCTTTTGTCGCTTTCGCTGGTCTGTGGTCGCGGCCATGGCGGTCGTGCTTTCGGCCAAGCCATCCGTCGCTCAAAACCGAGACAACTTCCAAAATCCAACATTTGATATGCAGCTTTTCAGGCCGGCGATCGATTCGCGCGGCTATGTGACGGTCAACTCGTCGAAGCTGCTCGGACATCTCGACTTCTCTCTCGGTCTACAGGGCACTTGGGCGTTTCAGCCGCTCAAGATGCAGCTCGACGCGGGCTCGCCCTATCCTGGCGATCCGAGCGGAGCCGGAGTGGCGACCACTCGGCAGTTTACCGTCGACCATCTGGTGACCCCGCAGCTCCAGTTTGCGATCGGTCTGTTCAAGTGGGTCGAGCTTGGCATTGGTCTGCCACTCGGACTGTCGATCGGAAAGCGGCAGCAGTGCGACGCGAACGGCGAAAACTGCGGCGGCTTCAACCAAGGCGCCTCGAGTGACCAGCTTCGCTATACCAAAGTGATGCTGTCGGACATTGCGCTCCATGCCAAGGTGCGAGGACTGGACCCGTCGAGCTTTCCGATTGGTCTGGCGGCCCTGGTGTCGGTCTACTTCCCGATCTCGAAGTGGGCGGCGGATGACGGATACAAGACGTTCCTCGGTGAAGACAACGTCACGCTGCGGCCTCAGCTGATCATCGAGCGAGAGTGGGACTCGGCGCGGCGGATTCGCACCGCCATCAACGTCGGTGCGGTGGTGCGCTTCGGCAGCACGACCTTCACCGACTACGGCAAGAGCATCGCGATCGGCAACAACCAGCTGTGCTACCCCGCCGATAGCGTTGTTCCGACGGGAGCCTGCGTTCCCGGAACGACCACGGGTGGCACCGGGATGAGCCGTTCCGTCGGAACGCAGATTACCTTCGGTCTCTCGGCGGCATTCGGTGTGGTGCAAAATCGACTCGACATTCTGATTGAGGGGTACGGTTATGCTGACGTCTCGGGCAATGCCAAGGCGCTTCCCGTCGAGGCGCTCGGTGCGCTCAAGCTGTATCTGGCCCGCAACTCGTTCTTCCTGGTCGGCGCTGGCGCCGGAGTCTATGGCAATGGCGGCGAGCAAACCGGCAGCCCCAAGGCCCGGGCCTTCTTGGGCTTCGTCTACGAGCCGAGGATCGGCGATCGCGATGGCGATGGCATTCGCGACAACGTCGACCAGTGCCCCGACGAGCCAGAGGACATGGACGGCTTCCAGGACGAAGACGGCTGCCCCGAGCTGGACAACGACAACGACGGCATTCCCGACAGCAAGGACAGATGCCCCAACGTGCCCGGCACCTGGGACAACAAGGGCTGCCCGACGGACGCTGACCGCGACGGCGACGGGATTCCCGACAGCAAGGACAAGTGCCCCGACGATCCCGAAGACCGCGACGGCTGGGAAGACGACGACGGCTGCCCCGAGCTGGACAACGACGGCGACGGCATCCCGGATCACCTCGACAAGTGCCCCAACGAGGCGGAGACGGTCAACGGCATCGACGACAAGGACGGTTGCCCCGACGGCGAGGACACGGACAAGGACGGCATCCCCGACAGCCTCGACAAGTGCCCGTACGACCCCGAGGACAAAGACGGGTTCGAGGACACCGACGGCTGCCCCGAGGCGGACAACGACAAGGACCGCATCCCCGACAAGGATGACAAGTGCCCCAACGAGCCCGAGACCTACAACGGCTTCGAGGACGGCGACGGCTGCCCCGACAAGGGCCGCGTGATGATGGAAGGCGGCAAGATCAACATCCTCGACAAGGTCTACTTCGAGACGGGCAAGGCGACGATCAAGCCGATCAGCTTCCCGATTCTCGACGCCGTGGCGGCCACGCTCAGTGGCAATCCGGAGATCGAGCTGCTGGAAATCCAAGGCCATGCCGACGAACGCGGCGACGACAACGCCAACCTCCGGCTGACGGCAGCGCGCACTCAGTCGGTGAAGGTGTATCTCGAAAAGAAGGGAGTCGCCGGCAATCGGCTGGTGGCCAACGGCTATGGCGAGACCAAGCCCGTCTGTAAGGAAGCGAACGAGGAGTGCTGGGAAAAGAACCGTCGCGTCGAGTTCGTAATCCTCAAGCCCGCTGCTCCAGGATCGGTACCGCCTTCGCCACCGCCGCAGCGCCCGGCAAAGGGCAAAAAGAAGTAACCGATTTTTTCTCACCCACGTTTTCTCGACCGGCCTACACTCTGTCTGGCGCGGCGCTAGCCCTTGTCCGCCGAGTCAGGGGGTTCTGGCAAGCAGCCCGCGTCAGCGACGACAATGCTGGGAAACCTGCTCAGGCCAGACATCGAGAAGATGATTCGGGACAAGGACTGGAAGCATCTGCGCCAGGAATTTGCGCAGCTGGATCCGTCCGACCTGGCCGAGATCCTCGAGGAGTTCCCGCTCCAAGATGCCGCGCTGGTATTCCGGATTCTGCCTCGTGATGCCGCAGCGGTGATCTTCGAGTACCTGCCGCTGGAGCTTCAGACCAAGCTGGTGCAGAGCCTTGCCGATGAGCAGCTCGTCAACGTCGTCAATGCGATGGCGCCTGACGATCGCACCCGCCTCCTCGAAGAGCTACCGCCGGAGGTGACCAAGCGAGTCCTCGGCAGCCTGACGCCGAGCGAGCTGAAGATCGCGCGACAGCTGCTGGGTTATCCGGAAGACTCCGCGGGGCGCTACATGACGCCCGAGTACGTCGCGGTCCGCCCGGACATGACCGCTGCCGAGGCGCTGGCCTATATCCGCAAGCACGGCAAGGGCGCCGAGACCCTCAACGTCATCTACGTCATCAACGAGAAGGGCCGACTGCTCAGCGACCTGAAGCTGGCCGGGCTGGTGATGGCCGATCCAAACAGCAAGGTCGAGGACCTGAGCGACGGGCAGCTGTTTAACATCTCGGCCACTGCCGATCGCGAGGAGTTTGTCGCGGCCTTCGAGAAGTACGATCGCGTCGCACTGCCGGTGACCGACTCCAAGGGCGTGATGCTCGGGATTATCACCATCGACGACGTGCTCGATGTTGCGGAAGCCGAGGCCACTGAAGACATCCAGAAGCTCGGCGGTATGCAGGCCCTCGAAGCGCCGTATATGGACAGCCCGTTCTTTGACATGATCAAGAAGCGAGCGGGCTGGCTGATGGTGCTGTTCTTCGGCGAGATGTTTACTGCCACCGCGATGGCCTACTTCGAAGGCGAGATCAAACGCGCTGTGGTGCTCACGCTGTTTATTCCGCTGATCATCTCGTCGGGCGGTAACTCAGGGTCGCAGGCTACCTCGCTCATCATCCGATCCTTGGCGGTGCGAGAGCTGGAGCTGTCCGACTGGTTGCGCGTCATGCGTCGCGAGCTGCTGTCGGGCGTCGTGCTGGGCTCGATCCTGGGGGCGTTTGGATTCTTGCGGATTGTCCTGTGGCCGTCGCGGCTCGTCATCTATGGGCCGTACTTTGTCCGAATTGGGCTAGCAGTCGCCATCAGTCTCGTCGGTGTGGTGCTCTTTGGTACCTTGGTCGGTTCGATGTTGCCGTTTTTGTTACGACGGCTCGGGCTCGATCCAGCGACGGCGTCGGCTCCATTTGTGGCGACGCTCGTCGACGTCAGCGGCCTAGTCGTCTATTTCACGGCGGCATCGATCGTGCTGCGCGGGCTGCTGCTGTGAGGACGATGGTGACAAGACTCGAAGATTCTTCTGAGCGCCACTCCAAACGGAGTACCTTGTTTTTATAGGTCCGATTGCTCGCGAGCGGTCGGCCAGACGTTTCGACAAGCAAGCAACAGCGGTTGCACTTCTAGGAGGCATGCGATGAGTTCCGGCAAGATGAATATCCTGGTCGGCGTCGATTTCAGCGATACCTCGGCGGTGGCGATGTACCACGCGCTAGCGCTGGCTGAGCGTACGGGCGCCGCGCTGCATCTGGCCCATATCGTGCAGGGCGACTTCCAAATCCCGACGGATGTCGGCATGAACGTTCCGTTTGAGCTGCCCGAGGTCAAAGAAGCACGGACGCGCCTGGAGCGGATGCGGGCGATGATTGGCGGCAAGGTCGACGTCGAGCTTCACCTGCGAGGAGGCAGTGCCGTCAAAGCGCTGCTCAAGCTGATTCGGGAGCTCAAGCCCGATCTGGCGGTCGTCGGGAGCCACGGTCGCGGCGCGATGATGCGGCTCATGCTGGGAAGCGTCTCGTTGGAGCTGACCAAGCGCAGCACGGTCCCGGTGTTGGTTGTGCCTGCGCCGGGCCGCGAAGCCGAGGTGGACAAGCCGGAGCCGCAGCTCGAGCCAGCCGGTGAAGCGGGTAGCGCATCGGTCGGTCAGGCCGCTGGCGACGGTGGCGAGCAAGCTCACGAGTACCATGGGCTGTCTGGAAGCCTGTCGAGCGGCGTAGGCACTTCCCCCGGTGGCGTCGAAGGCATTGATGTCAACCCCGAGCTTCGGATCCGCTACTAAGCTCATCGCTTTCGCAGCAGCTTCGCGAAAAAGATCTTCTCGCTGAAGCCACCGCCCATTCCCATCCCGAAGAGCTCTGACACCATCTGCCGACCGATCCGGTAGCGCTTCGTCGGTCCACTCTCGGGCTCGATCCTGACCGCATAGTCATAACCCGCCGCTTGGGCCGCAGCCTCGACGCGTGCATCGCTGTCGCCATTTGGATACGCCAGCCCAGGACAACGCCCGACGAGTTCGCTCAGCAGCCGCCTACTCTCCACCAGCTCTCGCTGAAGCTCGGAGTCACTAACGAGGGTCAAGATCGGATGTCGGCAGGTATGCGACGAAATCTCGACACCAAACGTCGTCAGTCGCTGCACGCCTGCTGCATCGAGATAGCGCGGAACGTGGGGCCGCGACAGGACCTCGTCTCCGAGCGCATCCCACAGGGCGGCGCAGACCTGTTCGCGCACCGTGTCGTCGAGCTGCTTGCAGGCACGCAAGACCGCTGGCAAGCGCAGAAACCCTGGCACCTCGGCAGACTCGGCGAGAACCTGGCGCAGCGAATCGCACTGGGCGAGTAGCCGCTGTGTCCGATCCGCTGTCCGCGACGAAAAGAGGGCATGCTGGACCAGCTCATACCAGGGCAGCCGCCGCTTGCCGCTCACCAGGTCGCTGATGCAGTACACGGTGAACGGCACCCCGAGTGACTGAAGAATCGGCGCCGCGACCTCCAGGGTATCGAGATAGCCGTCATCGAAGCTGATCGCAAAGCTCGGCGGAACGGACGGCTTGGGTGACAGCAGCTCCTGGATCTGGGCCTCCTGCGTCAGTGGCCTATAACCGCGCGCCAGCAGCGCTCTTACCTGACGCTCGAACGTGGTGGCACCGACAACCAGGTTCAGGTCGACGCCCCGCAGTTCCCGAACCACTTGGTGATACGCAAGGGACAGCGCTTTGGGTCGACTCACCGCCGACAAAACCCGCGCCGCCGAGGCCTTGATGAGCCCGCGCCCCAGCGCTCGATCGGTCTGCTCGCCGAGGCACTCGATCAGAAGCTCCGCGATGTCGAGCAGGATCTCAGGCGAAGGCGGCTGATCGTCGAGAGCAAGCGGGACCTGGTGGATTCTCTCCTCGGACCACGCCGGCGAAGGGCCAAAGTAGAGTCCCAGCGCCTGCCGCTGCTCGGCGGTGCCGATGACGGCGTGAGAGGGCACCGCTCGCTTGACCCGGTCCTTCGTCTCCGCACGGTGCATATGCACATTGTGGACCTCGCCGTGCGGCCAGTAGCAGACCACCACCGGCTTACCGGCCAGCGTCGCCAGCGAGTGAACTTCCGCAAGCGACGCATCGCCCGTGACGACAAAGAGGTCGGCAGCAAAGCCACGCAGCTGCTGGCGAAGCCGAAACCTGGCCAGCCGCCCGAGCCCGTGATGGAGAACCTTGACCGTGATCCCCTGAGCGGAAATTGACTGAGCCACAAGTGAGAGCGCGCGGTGATCGGACTGTGAGCGACTGCCCTCGATCACCACCGCGAGGCGCGGCCTACTATCCATCGGGCTTTTTGACATGGAGCTGTGCGAAACGTGCGCACTCCTTTTTCGCAAGGGCGACTGGCTCTCGGCAAGCGGCGATTCGACTGTTTCCAATCAGTCCGACGCGCAGAAGCAACTTCCCAGCCAGCAGGCCCGATCACTATTGTAATAAAAAGTACATTTGGGGGGATTTCCATGTCAGGCGACTCTGGCTTTGCGTCTGGTGATAGCTCTGGCGTAAGCCCGTGGACCAGCGGCATGCTGCCCGGGGGCGGCTTTGGTGGCTTCGGTGGAACAGACGAGGACACCTCCGGTCACACCGGTGGCCACAGCAGCGGCGGCGAAATGGTCCTCGGCAAGGACACCAAGGCGCTCGCTCAGAAGGACGGCGCCACCCAGGCCAAGGAGGAAGCCAAGAAGGAGACCCAGCTTCCGAGCCGCGAAGACGTCGTCGCCAATCCAGCCAAGTACGGCATGCCGCCGGGGATGAAGTGTACCCCCGAGGAGTATGCCCAGCAGTACCTGCACGAGTCGCTCGCCAAGCTCTCGTACAAAGATCCGCAGATCGACGGCAACAAAGATCCCGACAACGGTTACTCCGATGCGGATCGGGCCTTCCTCTCGAGCTGGGGTTACAAGTTCGGCAAGGACATCCGCGGCGACGGCACCAAGGGCAACACCGAGACCGGTCTGTACGCCGCGCGCTTCGAGCCGATCGATCCCAAGATGCCGCCAATTGTGGCGTTCCGCGGCAGCGAGTTTTCCGACGGAATGGTCGACTGGCGCTCGGACCTGCTCGACCCGTCGATCGGTAAGCGACAGTACGACGGGTCCAAGAAGGCGATCGACGACCTGATGAAGGTTGCCCCGGGCCAAAAGCTGGAGGTCACCGGTCACAGCCTCGGCGGCGCCTTGGCACAAAAGGCCGCCGCAGATCATGCCGCCAGCATTGGCGCGGTCTCGACCTTCCAGGCTCCTGGCATCGACAGTGCCGACGCCGCCAAGTTCAATGCCAACAAGAACGCGGATACGAAGGTGAACCATCACTATGTCTCCAGCGACGTGGTTCACCGCGCCGGCGATCAGAAGCTCGACGGCAACTTCTACGAGCACCACGTTCCGGGAGCGGGCCTCGCGGACATTGGCAAGTCCCATACCGCCAACTTGCTGCATGACCCCGGTGACAAGTCGTACATCGGCAGCGACGACAACCAGTTTGGCCGCAAGCGCGACTCGGTCACCTTCCACGACCACGATGTGCAGGGCGATCGGCACTTCTTCGAGGGCATGCGCCAGCTCGTCGGCAACGGACTCGGCGGCCCAATCGAAGGCGTCGTCACCGGCATCACCAAGGCCGGCGGCGGCGCACTCACAGGCATGAAGGAAATTGGCGCGGGCCTCAAGAACGGCTTCATGAGCGCCATGCACGGTCTCACCGGCGGCCTAAGCACCGCCTGGGACGGCGCCAAAAAAGGCGGCTCTGAGCTGGTCGGCGGCTTCAAGGAGATGATGACCGGCAACATCATGGGCGGACTCGGCGGCATCGGCAAAGGGATGTGGGACGGTGCCAGCGGGCTCGTGAAGGGTGCAGGACAGGCCATCGGTGGTGCCGCATCGGGCGCGTGGGATGCCGCCAAGGGAATTGGCTCCGGCCTGTGGGATGCCGGCAAAGGTCTGGTCGGCGGCATCGGCGATGTCTTGGGCGGCGTCGGTCGCGGCATCATGGGCATTCCAAAAGGACTCGCACACCTGGGGATTTACGGTGCCGAGAAGGCCTGGGAAGGTGCCAAGGGACTCGGCAACATGGTCGCCAACTCCGACGCTGGTCAGGGAATCAGCAATGGGTTCCACCACGCCGTCGGCGGAGTCGGTAGCGCAATCGGTCAGACGGGACACGGACTCGGCAATGCCGCCAAGAACACCGTCTCCGGGATTGGCCAGGGAGCCCACACCGCGTGGGATGGTCTCAAGCAGGGTGGCGGCGAAATCGCTCACGGCGCGAGTGATCTACTGCACGGCAAGCTCGGTGGTCTCGGTGGCATCGGCAAGGGACTCGTGCATGAGGCCGGCGGACTCCTCAAGGGTGGCGCGCAAGCTGCGGGCTCGGTCCTCAGCGGAATGGGACAAGGAGCCGCCGCACTCGGCAAGGGAGCCTTGAATACTGGCAAGGCGCTCGCCAGTGGCATCGGTGAAGCTGGCAAGGGCATCGCTTCGACGGCAGGCAAGGCCATCTCCGCCGGTGCTGGTATGGCGTGGAGCGGTGCCAAGAGCGTCGGCGGAGCCATCGCCGGCGGCGCCAAAAAACTCCTGTCCGGCTGGTAAGTAACCGCAGCAGACCATTCCCTCTTGTCTCAGAAACCTGTAACATAACTGGGCACGGCAAAAGACTGGCGGACGCGGGCCAATCTTAGGGGCATCGCTCGATGATGTGGTCCCCCGCGACCTCCCTCCGCCACTTGTCCATTACGCAAACATCCGCAAGGAGAGCTTCCCATGGCCATTGATCCGAACTCGATTGGCAACTTCCCCGACCTCGTCAAGCTGCTGGAAAAGGATGGCGTTCTGCACAAGACCGACCTCGCTGAGCAGACGGTGCAAATTCCCACCCAGCGCGGCGAACTCGATAGCGTTCTGCTGATGCGTTGGCAGGACTCCGATGGCGTCATCCAGTTCATCCAGGCGCTGCCGGTCGAGGTTCCCGCCGACAAGCTGGCGCTCATCAGCGATGCGCTTGCTCGTCTCAATCACGCGCTGGCGATTCCTGGATTCGACCTGAACCACCAGCACGGACTGATCGCGTACCGACTGTACCTGCCCATCTATCCGCGCGGCTCGGTCAAGCCCAACGAAGTGCAGGCCATGTTCCGGCTGACCGTCAAGACCGCCGCCGACTTCTTCCCGACCATTCGCCGCATTCTCGCGGGCGAGGTCAAGCCGGAGGATGTTGTCGACGAAGCCAAGAAAGCCTGGGAAGCCGCCTCTGCCGCAGCGCAGCCAGCCAAGCCCCCGACCGGTGGCACCCCGCCCGCGAACAATCAGCCGCCGCCCAGCGCCAATATGTACTAGTCCGCAGTCCGCCCCTGTTCTGCGCTCCCAGCGCCCCCCCCAATTCCTCAGCCGAGCTATCCCGGACCCTGCGTGCAGTGCGAACCCGGCATGAAGGCCAGGTCGTTTCCGTTTTTGCACTGCGGCTGCGGTCGCGCTCCCTTGCCGTCGTCGTTGGCCCGGAACCACAGATCCACAGCGCCTTGCGGCGGCACATTCCACGGACAGCTCACCAGCTCACACTTCCCCGGAGGAATCGGCGCGGTCGTATACGCCACACAGATCGCGCCCGAGGAATCGATGCGCGGGTCCTTCTGATAGAACGTGCCCGGCAGCATGCCAGCGATCAGATCCGCGCCACGGTTACAGATCTGTGCGTACAGCTTCCACCGCTTGCTACAGTCCGTTTGATCAGGAGAGGTCGAGCCGCGACTGGTCGAGTCAGGCAGTGGCACGGTCTTGACCAAGGTGCCCTGAATGTTCTGCCGATAGTTGTTGTAGCTAGTCCAGTTCGGCAGCTCCGACATCGGGACGCTGCCGTCGTCGTTGACGTTGGTAATGTGATAGGAGTGCTCGTTCCACAGCGGGCGCGAAGGCATCCAGCGATTCATCGGATCCTTGAGCACAAACACCCCTTGGGTCACGCCAGTGTGGGCCATTCCGGTGTCGCGCTCCGGGTTTTGATCGGAGCAGTAGCCGTTGCCCTGGATGGAATCGGAAGGAACGATCAGGTCCGCATGTCCGTCGTTGTCCACGTCGGCGACAATCGGCATCTCGAGCGCAGTCCCTGAGGTGATCGGTCGAGCGAACACAGTCTTGCCGTCGGGACCGTTGTAGACACGCAGCCAGCACTCATCGCGGTAGACGACCTCGGCGCGGCCATCGCCGTTGAAGTCGAACACGGAAGAAGCGGTCCCGCCAGAAGACTGATCCTTGGTCACCGTATTCCAGAGCACTCCTGGCAGCGAGCCGCGACACTTGGCCGGCTTGGGCGTCTTCAGACAGTCGAGCGAAAAGACGTAATAGGAACGCGGGCCCGCGGTCCCAAAGTCCGGAGTGCCATCCCCATCAAAGTCAGCCACCGTCGGTGGTCCGCCCCAGCCATTGGGAATGGTGGTGAGTGGCATCAGGAACTTGTCGGCTTTGATATCGATCACCGCGACCTTTTGATCACCGCTCGCGGACTGCACGAACACGAGATCGGGACTGCCATCTTTGTTGAAGTCGCCGATCGCGGAATAGCCGCCCTGCGTCAGCGAAGCCATCGAGCTGGGAGTCTTGTCGGTCCCGGTGAGCCCGTCGAAGATCCGATTGCCGGCGATGATCTCGGGCTTGCCGTCGCCATCCATGTCGTTGACGAGCGTCAGAGTTCCCCAGGTGGCGCCCGTCACCGCGCTGTTGAAGACCTTGTCGAGCTGGCCCTTGGCTTTGTTCCAGCGCATGGCCATGCCGCCCGCAATGATCTCGGGACTGCCATCGCCATCGAGATCCGCAATCGCCGGTCCCGAACAGTCGAACGCCACGCCACCAGACAGCGAATACGACTCCGTGCTACTCGCCAGGAGCTTGCCCGTGGTTCCTTCAAAGACCGCCAGCGGATGCCCAGAGCCCGGCGCTCCAGTTGCCAAGATGCCGACAATCTCGGGACGCTTATCACCGTCGAGATCCGCAGCAGCAAGCTGCGAAAATCCCTGCAAGTTGGCATTCACGTCATAGCGCACCGAGCAGTCTTTCCCGGACATCGCCACCAGCCGACTTGGGCCCGCGCTGTTTTGCGGCGCAAAAACAATCTCGGGCAGGCCATCGCCATCGAGATCAATCACCAGCGGCGTCATCACCACATCGCGCGCCGTGGGAGCCGGTCCGCCTTTCGGGGGCCACTGACAGTGATCCACGGGCGCCTTGAACTCGGTCGCGGAAAAACCGTTGCCCTTGCACATGGCATCCGACTCGCCCTCTTTCCAGTCGAGACAGATGCCGCAGCTGCCGCCGTCACCCACCTGCACGCTACAGCGGGTGTCGTTCTGGCAGTCGTTGTCGGAGCAGCAGGGGCCCCGATCGGGAACGCACTTCGCCAGGTGACAGAGCCAGCCGGACGGACAGGGTGAGTCGGGTCCGCAGGGCTTCTCGGGCCCCATCGACATGTCTGCGGAAGACTCGCCTCCGTCGCTGCTTGTGTCCTCATCGACCCCCAAACGAGCCGGACTGCATGCAGCGAGCAGAAGCAGACCACCGACAACGCCCCGCCCCATGGAACCCACGAGGACCCTGCGGCGACTTGGAAAAAGTGACATGGCGACTCCTTGACGACGGGAACGAGCCTTGCGACCCGAAAATCGTCGCGACTATAGCAAGCGGGCTCAGCCAGATCGAGAGTTTCGCTGCCCAATCACTTGGTCCAGCAGAGCGTCCACAGAAACCGCCCGAACAGCGGCTCCCGAACCAACAAAGGCCGAACAGGTCGCCCGAGACAACGACTCCCTACAACGCCTTGCGGACCACCTTGCTTGCAGCAGCCACGCGCAGTGCAGTGGATGCCGCGAACAATCGCCTCTGGGAGTCCCCCCAGAATCCACCCAGAATCGTACCAGAGCACTCCTAAACCTCTCCTTAAGTGAGCCATTCCCGTCGGAGATTGAAACAGAGAGCCAACCTCGCGCACCATTTGCAATTCTGTTAGATTGACTCTTGTACCCTGCGCTCTGCTCATGTACCGTTCGGCCTGTTCGCAGTACTACTAAGACCGAAAAGGGAATCATCATGAAGAAGCGCAGTACCTCTAACGAACTCCAGGACCTCATCAAGCAACTGTCGACGATCCGCAAGGAGCACGTCCGGGCTCTTGATGAGATCGAGAACACCTTCCGCACCTACGGCCTCGAGCGCCTGCTGAAAGAGCCTTCCGGCAAGAAGCGTGGCCCGAAGAAGGGTTCGGTGGTGAAGGCCGCGACGGCGACGGCTGGCAAGAAGCGCGCTGGCAAGAAGGCTGCCGGTGCAGCAACGACTGCGAAGGCTCCCAAGGCTGCCGCTGCCAAGGGCAAGAAGGCGCCCAAGGATCCCAAAGCACCGAAGGCGGCCAAGGCTCCCAAGGCTCCCAAGGCCGCCGGAAAGCGCCGTGGTTCCTTCAAGATCACGGGCGATGAGCTGATCCTTCAGTTCGTCAAGGACAAGGGCAGCGTCACCACCGAGCAGATCCGCAAGCACTGGGAGGCCCAGAGCCGCGGTGGCAAGTCGGACAACAACCTCACCAATCTGGTGAAGAGTGGCAAGCTGTCGCGCAGCAAGGACCCGAGCGGTCCGGGCTCGCTCTACTCGCTTCCTTCCGTTGCCACGGCCACAACGACCACTACCAACGCGTAGGGTAGTCGGCCTCCCGAATCACTCCCAGCACCAGACTTTTCTGCTGGCGCACCACCTCATCCCAAGAGCGTCAATCGACTCCTGAGCGCGAGTCCCGGCCCGAGCCAAGGGCCGGTGCATCGTGTTGCATTAGCTGTTCGCTGGCAGCGGACGCGTCTGCGGAGGGAGTACCGCCTTGGCCGATCGACCTATGCCATAGCGTGACTGGACCAGGACATCCGGCGTCGGAACATGGGCATCACGCAGCGGCGGGAACGTCTTCGGCACAGATCGAACCGTCGGTTGCGTCGTCGCGACCAGCACCGGCGGCGCGGCTGCAACAAGCACCGGCGGCGCGCCCTCTGGCCACCCGAGACCACGGAGCGGCGGCATCTCGCCAAGCCGTGCGTTCTTCGGCGCTCCGACGCGGGCCACCATCACACCGCTCTCCAGAGTCCGGAGCGGAGGGAACGGCGTACTGCGATGACTGGGCGCTAAGTAAAACGCAAACGGACTCGGTCCCAGGCTCCGCAGTGGTGGCAGTCGGTTTTCTCGGCTGCTCTTCGATGGTTCCGGGTCGGGCATCAGCCAATAAAAGACTCGCTCGATGCCTTGGAGATTGATCGCGGAATAGACCCCCGGCAGCAGATCCAGCACCCCGCGATAGTGTTCCCCCGGTAGCAGCTTGCTGGTGCGAACGTGCCATGCCCCATTGCGGTCGAGCGCTCCCCACGGCCCGCGATCCACAACATACGCCGTGGTGCAGCGCCCGGTTCGCTGGTTGCAGATTCCCAGTCGAGTCCCGCAGGGCAGCGTGCGATGCGCAACACCGCTGAGACGCATCTTCTGCCAGATCTTCTGTCCATAGCGAGCCGCCAGCGTCCGACGACACGCAAACGTACCGACATTGTCGTACAGGTCGCCCTCATAGCCGTATCGAGAGCCGTTCCCAGCCTCCATCCCCACCAGCATCGAGATCGCAAGAAGCAGCATTACTGGCGCCCTCCCCTGCGCTTAGCCAGCAAGCCGTCGCAGCCCCGCCCGACCCCGGTCCCAACTGGTCGGCAAGACGTGACGCCTGTAGCGTAAGTGCGCCAATTACAACACATTTGCTATGCCTAGAATACGAAACACCGCGTAGAAGGATATCAAACGGACTTCCGAATTCGATCCAGGAATTTTCGACCTACATAAAAATTAGTGAGATAACGTAGGAATGTTAGATGCCGTGTAGCAGCAGCGTTGCAGAGGTAGGAGAAGGCGCCACAAAACGGCATTTCAGACGGTAAATTAGCCATTTCAGCCATCATCGGCCTTCTGGTCGGAGCCCTCAGATCTCGTGGTCGGGCCACCGAGAGCAGAATCCGCTTCGCTAATAATTTTCTATTAGCAATTAACCAAATCAAAAAGATAGCTATCGCGAATAGTCTTACAGATTCACTATTCAACAGAAGCTAGAAATTCGCCAAAAAGTCACGGCACGATGAGACTGCGAGTGCGTCGCCGCTGCGGACCGGGACGTCGCTGGGAAGAGATTCGAAGGAGGAAGAGGGCGAGGGAAAAGGGATCGGACCGCTTAGGAAGTCCGATGCCGTGCGGCCAGCCAGTCACAGTAGCGGTGGATACCCTGCGCAATATCAACCTTCGGCGAATAGCCCAGCTCTCTGCGCGAGCGACCCAGCGAGGCATACGTGATAGGCACATCGCCCGGCTGATCGGGGCGGTGCTCGATGCGGGCCGCGCGTCCCAGCGTGTGCTCCAGCAGCTGGACCAGCTCGCGTAGCTTGAGCGGTCGCTCGCCGCCGAGGTTGAAGCTGCGATAGCCATGCGCCGGACCATCCGTCCAAGCAAGCGCCGCGACAATCCCATCGATCAAGTCGTCGATGTACGTGTAGTCGCGCGCGCTGTCCCCGCTGCCGTGAAGGACCAACGGCTCATCGCGCAGAATGCGGCCCGCGAAGTGCGAGATGGCCATCTCGGGACGCTGGTGCGGACCGTACACCGTAAAGAAGCGGAGCGCCGCGATCGAGCCGCCATAGAGATCGCAGTGGGTCGAGCAGAGCAGTTCGCCGGCCCGCTTGCTCGCCGCATAGGGAGAGGCCGGTCTCGTCGCTGGATCGTCCTCCCGAAACGGCACCTCGGCATGACCGCCATACACCGAGCTAGAGGAAGCAAAGACGATGCGCTGGACTCTCTGCTGTTGACAGGCCGAAAGGACGTTCTGGGTTCCTTCGACGTTGCAGCGCATATACCGCGAGGCCTGGGAAAGCGAAGGACGGACTCCGGCCAGAGCCGCCATATGAAGCACCACTGATGCCTCTTTACACAGCTCGGTCAAAAGTCCGAAGGAGAGAATGTCACCCTCGACGAATGAAAATTGGGGCTGACCGAGAAGGGGCGCCAGCTGCTCACGATGCAGCGCGGCGGGATACAGCGTCTCATCAAAGCAGTCGAGCCCTGTCACCTCATGGCCGAGCGCGAGCAGCCGATGTGCGAGGTGACTTCCGATAAATCCAGCACAGCCCGTCAAAAGAATCTTCATCGCGAACCTCAGAAGCGACCAAGTACCGTCGCACCGCTCGGCGTAGGCAACACGGCAATGGCATCAATGACCCGCGGACGGGGAATCGCTCCATGCAGCAAGACCACAAACCCGGTCGTCTGGAGCAGCCCGCTGGTCAGAAGCCACGGCACGCTCCATGAGGAAAGGACCGCGCGGCCCGTCCCATCCACAGCCAGCGCCGGAGCCGCAATCGCCGACACATACGGCCCAATCAGCGGCACCAGCAGCGAGTAGTTCGCCAGCGCACTCGGCCCGCCCGGCGTCTCGACCTTCGGCCACAACAGCAGGGGAGCCACCATCGCCGGCAGATAACCCGCCGCCCAGATCAGCGCCCCCAGTCGAATCTGTTTGCGATCCCGGCTCGGTTGCGGAGGCAGCGGCTGCAAGACCAGATCATGGGCCAGACCGCCAACAGACTCCGGTGGCATCAGTCCCTCCGCAGGTGGTGGCCCAGCAGGCAATGCCCCAGCAGGTGGTGGATATACCAAAACGGGCGGGCTTGGCGGCACCGGAGCTGGCATCACCGACGACGACTTTGGCGCGCCTGTTGCGGAGCTGGCTGGTTTTGCAGAAGCTCGGCTCACAGCCGCAGGCTTCACCGCCGCAGGTTTCGCGGTTACCGGGCTCACTGCCGCAGGTTTCGCGGTGACCGGTTTCACGGCGACCGATTTTGCGGCAGCGGCAGGTGGTTTTGGCACCAACTTCGTGGCGATTTCAGACGGAGGCTTCGCTGGTTCCGCGCCCGCTGGCAATGCAAAAGGCAGCCCAGCAACGAGCAAAACCGCGCGGGTGGGAAGCGACCTTAGACGATTCATGATGAGCCAGGGTATCGTGGTCTCTGCCTGCCGTCGAGACAGCGGCGATCTGGGTAGGAGCCGTCGAGACGGCGCTCGACTGTGCGGACAGGCGTTTTCAGCGTACCCGATTGCGGTTAAGATATTAGGTAGTTCCTTTCACCCAAAGCCGCGTCTGTGGACTTTGGGCCTCCTCCTCGACGATTCGGAGAAGTACCTATGAGAAGAGCACTGCCCTTTGTCCTTGTGTTTGGTCTGCTTGGCGGCTGCGGTATCCCCAAAGAGCAGTGGGAGCAAAAGCTGCGCGAGAACGCCGATCTCCAGACGCGGGTCACCGACTTGGAGAAGCAGAAGACGAAGCTGGAGCAGGACATCGCCGACCTCAAGAAGGAAAAGGCGGACCTGCAGCGGACGATCGACAACTTGAAGGACAGCATGGGCAAGCTCGGGAAGGACAAGGCCGACTTGCTCGAGCGCATGGCCAAGCTGAGTGCGACGCTGGAAGACCTCGAGCGCGCCAAGGCCGCCGCCGACAAGCGCAGCAAGGCGTTCCGCGATCTGCTCGCCAAGTTCAAGGCGATGATGGACGCCGGCAAGCTCCAGGTCGAGGTCCGCAATGGCCAGATGCTGGTCAAGCTCCCCGACAACATCCTGTTTGATCCCGGCAAGACCGAACTCAAGAAGGAAGGGCAGGAGGCCATCGCCCAGGTCACCCGCATCCTCGGCAGCATCGAGGGTCGCAAGTTCCAAGTGGCTGGTCACACCGACAACGTCCCGACGGGCAAGAACTCGCGCTTCAAGTCGAACTGGGAGCTGTCGTCGCAGCGTGCACTCACCGTGCTTGATCTGATGATCAAGGAAGGAATGGATGCGCGCCGCCTTTCCGCCGCTGGCTATGCCGACGTGCTGCCAGTGGGATCGAACGACACCGACGACGGCAAGCGCCAGAACCGTCGCATCGAGATCGTGCTACAGCCAAACATCGAAGACCTACCCGGCATCGACGAGAAGCAGTAGCCCCGGCGCGGACGGTGCGCACCCCGGTTCACGGTCGCACGGCAAAATGTGAACCAGGGTTTACACGTCGCAGAGCAGTCTTCCGGCATCCCGCAGCTTCCCTCTGAACCGCCTGCCCGCCAGTCCTCGCGCAAGCCCCGGTGAACCGCAGTCTACCGTCGGTAAACCACACCGCGCTGGGAGGCCGGACGCCGCTGGCACCAATACTGCTACGCTCAGGGGCAAGTACCGTATCTCCTCACCCGAGGCTTGCTGGTCGGAACCACTGTCGGCAAGCGCATCGAAAGGAACCAATCCATGACTCGGACCCAGCTGCTTGTCTCGTTGGCAGGAACCATCGCGCTCGGACTTCCCAGCCTCGCGAGCGCCCAGGTCGGCCCAGATCCCAACAATCCACCACCGCCCGAGGGCTATTACGCCCCGCCGCCCGTCGGTTACGGCCAGCCGTATCAGCCGCCACCGCCTCAGCCCTATCAGCCTCAGCCGTCGTATCCCCAGCCGGTCCAGCCAGCGCCGGTGTATCAGCCGCAGCCGATGTACCAACCGCAGCCGGTGTACCAACCGCAACCTCAGCCCGTGACGCGGTCATTTCTGTACGGGCAGCGGTTCCGTCCCCAGTTCGGTATCGCCGCGCGCTTTGGCGGCTACGGCAACTACGGCTCCTTCGGAAGCTACAACACCGGAGGCGGCGGCCTCGACCTTTTGTATCGGGTCCACCCCCGACTGACCCTCGAGATGGGCGTGCAGTACCAGCGCATCTCCGAGGCGGATCTCTATCTCAACGACTATCAGTACGAGCGCTTCGATGTGCCGATGACCCTCGGTCTGCGGGTACACCTGGGCAACCCGCTGTGGCTGTTCTCCCCGTATCTGGTCGGCGCGGGTGGCCTGACCTATTCGCGACTGTATCCGACGGATGCGCTCGTTTATGAGTCGCACTGGTTCGGCGAGGTCCAAGGCGGCGTCGGCTTCGAGTGGCGGCTTGGGCCACACTTCGCGTTCAATTTCGACGTCCGCGGGCAGGGTCGCTTCCGAAAAGTGGGTGACCCGTCGAACCCCAGCAGCAACGAAGGCACGCTCACCGACGCTTATGGCAACACCGTCCCCGCCATGGGCTCCAGCGCCGGCTTCCTCATCAACCTCGGCTTCGGCGGCTTCTTCTAAGTCCTGCACTCGCCATCGGATTGCCTAGGTGCGCGCAGGTCGCGTATCCTCATAAGTCAATCCCGATGGTAGATCCCAGGGTTAAGAAGCATCTCCAGCAGGGCGTCAAGCTTCATCAGGCAGGCAAGAGCGCGGAAGCCGACGTCCACTATCGCAAGGTGTTGTCGATCGAGCCAAACAATCCCGACGGGCTGCATATGTCGGGCGTGGTGGCGCTGCAACAGGGCAACTTCGAGCGAGCGGTCGCGCTGATCGTAAAGGCCCGCAACGGCTATCCGCGGATGCCGGAGCTGCACAATCATCTTGGGATGGCGCAGCGCGGACTCGGGCGCCGCGACGAAGCACAGGCATCCTTTCGCACGGCGCTGCTGCTCAATCCTCGGCTGATGGAGGCGCACTCGAACCTCGCGGACTTGATGGCTGAGCGCGGTTTTCCGACGGAAGCGCTCGCGCAAACGCAGCACGCGCTGCGAATCGATCCGCAGCACGCGTCCAGTTACAACAGCCAGGGCAACATTTTGCAGAAACTTGGGCGATACACCGACGCTGTGGCGAGCTACCGGCAGGGGCTGACGGTGCATCCCAGCTCGGCACTTTTGCACCAAAACCTCGGCAACGCGCTGCGTGAACTCAAGGACTATCCAGCGGCGGCAGTGGAGTATCGGCAGGCGATGGCGCTGGAGCCGAGCAACCACCGAGTCTGTCTGCTCCTCGGCGCGACCTTCGAGCGAATGGGACAGCTTGATGCGGCAACCGAGGCCTATCGCGAAGCGCTGCGTCGTCGACCCGGCTGGTCAGAAGCGCAGTTCTTTCTGTCGGCAGTGCGGAGCAAGAATAGCGAGTCGAGTGCGCCGGCCATCGCCCCCGCCGAGTACGTGGCCCAGCTCTTCGACGGCTATGCCAGCACTTTTGAACAGCATCTGCTGCACAAGCTCAAGTACCGGGCCCCGCAGCTTTTGTTCGATGCGCTTGTGCCGCACTTGCCACCGTCGCCGGTCAGTATGATCGACCTTGGCTGTGGCACGGGTCTGCTCGGACTGCTGGCTCGCCCGCTCGCGTCAGCATTGCACGGCGTGGATCTGTCGGAAAAAATGCTCGCCGAGGCGCAAAATCGCAAGCTCTACGATCGGCTCGAACGCGCTGACATCGTCGAGGCTCTCGCCAAACACGACGCGCACTTTGACGCCGTGCTCGCTGCTGACGTACTGGTCTATCTTGGAGATCTCGCACCGCTCTATCAGGCCACTGCGAAAGCCCTCCGCCCCGGTGGTCTGTTCGCGTTCACCGTCGAAGAAAGTCGCGACAGCAGCGACTTCCGCCTGCAGCCATCGCGACGCTACGCCCACGCCGCAAGCTACCTACGTCAGCTGGCCGCCCAGCACGGGCTCGTCGAGCGAACGCTCCGCACCGACACGCTCCGTCAGCAGAGCGGAGAGGACATTCGCGGCCACATCGCGGTCTTTCAGAAGCCCACCGAGCCGGTCGTCGGCTAGGGGCTAGGGACACTGGGCACGGGGCGCCAGGCACACGTCGGCAGTCCTTCTCACCACCGCCGTCCAGAACAGCGTCTTGCCGCTCTTGCTCGCGCCGTTCTGGAGCATTCCGACGAAGGTCGCTTCTTGGCCGGCGTACTGGATCGGATCGAAGCCGCCAAAGCCCTTGCCGGGTAACTGCACGCTAAAGCGCGTGCCGAGGCCGCCATCGAACGAGGGATTGACGCCGCCGCAGCCGGTGCTGCTCTTTTTGTCGGTGTCGACCTGATTGATGGTGACGGTGTTGTACTTGGTCCAATTGCTGGCGCGGGCGCTGTCCTCGACGACTTCACAGACGATTCCGGTCACGCGAACCGGCGCCGCGATGTACTTGGTGAGCCACTGGTTGTTGGCCGATGTGGGACCGCCGGTCGGTCGGCGCGCGGCATCCAGCTCAATTGGCGCCGGCACCAGATCAGGACGAAACATTCCCGCTTGCACCAGCACCGGGTTGCCAAGCTGGGTCATGCCGTTGAACTTGGCGATCGCCCCCGACAGCCGCTCGAGCACACTGCCGATTTGGATCTGCGGCGATGGCTGCGAGAACGTAAACACGTACATGCTGCCGTAGTCCGGCGACGAGGTATCGCTCACCGCCAGGCCGCTCTGAAACAGTGACGAAACCACCAGCTTGCCTTGCGGAGTTGCCGTCGAGTCGATGATCACCTGTCGCGACAGATACGGACTACAGTACGACGCATTGCCGGCGGTGACATCGAGCGGCTTCATCAGCCGAGCAATCGTCGGATTGGGAAAGTAAATCGCTGGCGTCGACCCCAGCGCCCGACTCTGCGGCTCCTCCAGATTGATCGCGATTCGACCAAACACCGCCGGCAGGTTGAGCGGCAACTGTTCGCCAGCCACCTTGCCGCCGCGCATGCCGATGCTCTTGAGCACCGTCGGATCTCCCGTCGGTGTGACGCTTGAGCAAGGATCGACCAGCGATAGTCGACTGCCACCGGCAATCACATAGGCCGCGAGGTTGCCGTCGACCGCCATCGGCTGGCCCTTTTCATCGAGCGCCTCGACGTCAAACTTGAGCGTCGCCGGGGACACGGGATTGGTGGGCGAACCCAGCTCACTTTCCAGCGGTGCCCGCAGCTGCATCCGCAAGCTGGTCAGACGGTGATCTCCTGAGATCTGATAATCGCAGCCCGCCCAAAGTCCGAGCGACACAGTCCACAGACTCAGTCCCAAACCAGGAAGGCAAGATGTGTGTCTCGTCATCGCCAGCTCCCGTCAGCGAACCAGGGGTTGAATGCGTCCGTCGTGGGCGAACACCTGAGGCAAAAGGCACGTCACACTGCTGTAATCGTACGTTCCCGTCGGGCCACGGCCTTTGATGTTACTCCACTTACTGGCGTCCGGACAGCGGTAGCGATCGTCGGTGCCGAGGGTACGAATGAAGTCGGCGAGCGCATCCCGCAGGCTAATGCCGGTATTGAAGCGGGTGGTGTTTCGCTTGAGCACCACAAAGCCCGAACCACCGACGGAAATATAGTCGTTTACCGCAACCTTGTAGCTCGCGAAACAGTCGAGCGGCTTGCACTTGGTGGTGTTGGCGCTGCCGTCCATGTTGCGACAGTCATCACCGAGGACCACCTGATCAGAGAACGGTCCAACCCACTTGGCTTTCTGCACCGCCGTGGCCCGCAGCCGGTCGACGCACGACAGAGAGGTCGGACACTGTTCTCGGTATTTCTGACAGTCAGCGGTCTTCGAGCAGTCGCATAGCTCAGGCTTCGATCGACACGCGCAGCGCTGGTTCTGGCAGTTGAGGGTGAAGTAGATGCCGGAGACCTGGACCTGGGTCTTGCAGCCACGCTCGCTCGACTTGTCAGCGACGAAATCGAGCATCTGCATCACCTCGTCTCCCGACAGAAACTGGGTGGTAATCGTGTTATCAAACGGGAACACGTTGTAGAGCTGCTCGAGGGTGAGCGGACCCGACTCGAAGTCGGCGCGAATCCCGAGCGAGTTGGTCAGGCCAAAGTCGGCTTCGACCCGTCGCCGCAGCCGCATCGCCGTCGCCACCAAGTTGCCGAGCTGCGAATCCCCACCGCCCGCGTCGTTGCGCAGCACCTTGGGGCAGCTCGACGAGCCCGCCGGGCACGGCACCACCGCGTAGACCTGATTGAGGTTGAGCAGCTGCTTCATGCGAATCTCGTACGGCTCCATCACCCGCGACATATCCGCGTCGGGCGGAGTGCAGATGACGTTCGGTCGCGGCGCCGGCGTCGGGCCCTGGTAGGGACAAGTCACCTTCGGATTCGACGGATGCGGCGGATCGCAGCGGATCGTGGGCTCACAGGGATCGGTCGGATCGCCCGCCTGCCACGGACGCTCACCGACGGGAAGAATCCGGAAGGTGTAGCTCTTCACGAAGCTGCGACGGAGCAGCGGATCGGGCGACTGCGGATCGCCGACGTGTACCACCATGTCGAGAGAGCCAACAAACTTCGCGAAGGCCCCGCTGTTGACGATGATGGTGTGGCCTTGGTAGTTGCCGCTCTTGTCGTAGTGGGTGATGTCGACGGGCGGATAGTACACGGTGTGGAGGTGCCCGCCGAGCACGACGTCAATTCCGTTGAGGTCGACCGCCGCGCTGTTCGGATCATTGGCCGTCGCGCCATCGGAGTCTTCCGAGACCTCACGCGCCACCGCCGCATCATCGTCGGGGCCCATGTGGCTGACCACCACCATCAGATCGACCTGGGGCCGCATCACCCGGACCAGATCAGACACCGCTTGCTTGGCATCGCGCGCGCGCAGACCGAGTGAGTTATCGCCCTCCACCGAGCTGTTCAGCGACGACACGTTGCCGAGCCCAATCACGCCGACCTTGATGCCGCGCACGTTGTAGACCGCCATCGGCTGGATGAACCGTGACAGCTTCGCAGCGCGCTGGTCGTCGGGATCGGCCCACTCATAGTTGGCCGCCATGATCGGAAAGTTCGGGCCGTTGTTCATCAGCTGAATGCCGAGCAGCACCGCGCCCTTGTCGAACTCGTGGTTGCCGAGCGCCATCCCCTGCACGCCAAGGAGACCCATGGTGCGCATCTCAACCTCGCCGTTGAAGAGGTTGAACACCGGCGCGCCTTGGAACATGTCGCCCGAGTCGAGATGCAGTGTCCGCGGCGCCCGCAGGCGCTCGCGCTTCACGATCGTCGCCATGCGTGCCAAGCCACCGACCGATGCCGTCGGAAATGACGCGCAGTCCCCGTCGCTCGAACACTTACGGGATAGGTCCGAACTACAGACTCTCTCGTCGGTGCAGATCCCTGACAGCACGTTCAGGCCCAGGTTGCGATCCGGTAGGTTCGGCGCGTACTGGTAGGGAATCAGCCGCGAATGCACATCCGAGGTATGGACCAGCACCATGCGCACGTCTTGGCCGCGCAGATCCTCGGGCTCACGGGTGTAGGTGCAGGCACTTAGACCTACAAGCATCGACAAGGCCACAAGCCATGGAGCTCGCCGACAGTGGTTCTTGGACAACATCAGGCTCCTCGCAGGAAGTGAGCGGTACTCTAGCAAAAACCCCAATCCCCGTCGAAAAACCTGCGCCCGCAGGCTCTCGGTTGGACTCATATAAGTAGAACAATAAACCAGGACTTGAACCTTTACGTACGCGATAGATTTTGCCCTTGACCGGCCTGAATTGGCATCTGATACTACGATACAAATCTCACGCGCACGTAAGGGTTAAAGTTGCAGACCAAGGATTCCGTACCTCCAGCTGAAGTTGAAAGCGATGGCGGGCAGCCTCGGCCAGACAAGCTCTTGCGGATCGGTCAGCTTGCCGAGCTTTCTAACAAGACGACGCGGGCTCTCCATCTCTATGAGGAGCTGGGTCTGCTCAAGCCGGTGATTCGCTCGCGTGGTGGCTTTCGGCTGTATTCCCCGAGTGCCCTCGAGCGGGTGCAGTGGATTACCCGGCTGCAAGATGCCGATGTCTCTCTCGGAGAAATCTCGCAGCTGCTGCGCGACCTGGAAGAGCAGCGCGTCGGCAGTGAGGCGATGACCAAGCTGCGCTCGCTGCTCGATCAAAAGCTGCGCGAGACCCGCGAGCAGATCGAGAAGCTGCGTCGGCTCGAACAGGACCTACAGGCGGGGCTCAACTATCTCGATGGCTGCAAAGTTTGTAGCCCTGAAGTTCCCGCCAGTGAGTGTGGTGGCTGCCGCATACACGGCCACGACGGACCCCAGCCGCTGATGGTGGCCGGGGTTCTCGTTAGCTAAAGGACGAAACATGGCACTGAAGCTCCCGATCTTTATGGATTACCACTCGACGACGCCGGTGGACCCGCGTGTCCTCGAGGCAATGTTGCCCTACTTCTCGACGCACTTTGGCAACGCTGCCAGCCGCAACCATGTCTACGGCTGGACCGCAGAAAAGGCTGTCGACGACGCCCGCGAGCAGATCGGCCAGCTGATCGGCGCTTCTGGCAAGGAAATCGTCTTCACTTCGGGCGCGACCGAGTCGAACAACCTCGCGCTCAAAGGCGCCGCACACTTCTACAAAGATCGCGGCAACCACATTCTCACGACGCAGATCGAGCACAAGGCCATCCTCGACACCTGCAAGCGCCTCGAGCTGGAAGGCTTCGAGGTGACTTATCTGCCGGTGGAATCCGACGGCAGACTCCGCCCCGAGGCCGTGCGTGCCGCCATGACCGACCGCACGATTGTCGTCTCGGTGATGCTGGCCAATAACGAAATCGGGACGATTCAGCCTCTCAAAGAGATCGGTCTGATCGCCAAGGAGCGCGGCGCGCTGCTGCACACCGACGCGGTGCAGGGCATTGGCAAGATCCCGTTTGACGTCAATGACGTGCAAGCGGACTTGGTGTCGCTGACGGCCCACAAGCTCTACGGGCCCAAGGGTATCGGTGCGCTGTACGTTCGTCGTAAGCCGCGGGTTCGCCTCGAGGCTCAGATCGACGGTGGTGGACACGAGCGAGGACTGCGCTCGGGAACGCTCAACGTCCCTGGCATCGTCGGCTTCGGCAAGGCCTGCGAAGTGGCGATGAAGGAAATGGCGGAAGAATCGACGCGGATTGCCGCCCAGCGCGATCGCCTCGAGCAGAGCCTGATGCAAGCGCTGCCGCACGTCTTTCGCAATGGCTCCGTCGAGCATCGCCTGCCAGGGAACTCCAACCTGAGCTTCGCGTACGTCGAGGGAGAAGGCCTGCTGATGGCGCTCAAGGACGTGGCGGTGTCGTCGGGCTCGGCGTGTACTTCGGCGTCGCTCGAGCCGTCGTACGTGCTCCGCGCGCTCGGGATCGGCGAAGAGCTGGCCCACACCTCGATTCGGTTTGGCCTGGGCCGCTTCACCACCGACGAAGAAGTGGATTTCGTGGTCCAGCTCACCACCGAGCGAGTGCGGCGCCTCCGCGAGATGTCGCCGCTGTGGGAGATGGTCCAAGAAGGCGTGGATCTGAAGAGCATCGAGTGGACTGCGGCCCACTAACCGCCGTCGCACCAGTTACGGAAGAAGAGAAACCAACATGGCTTACAGCAGCAAAGTCATTGACCACTACGAGAACCCTCGCAACGTCGGCAGCTTCGACAAGAACGATCCCGATGTCGGCACCGGCCTCGTCGGCGCCCCGGCGTGTGGCGACGTAATGAAGCTCCAGCTGAAGATTGACGATGGGGGCGTAATTCAGGATGCACGCTTCAAGACCTTTGGCTGCGGCTCGGCGATCGCCAGCTCGTCGCTGGTCACCGAGTGGGTCAAGGGCATGTCGATCGATGATGCCGAGAAAATCCAAAACTCGTCGATTGCCGATGAGCTGAACCTGCCGCCGGTCAAGATTCACTGCTCGGTGCTGGCAGAGGACGCGATCAAAGCGGCGATCGCCGATTACCGTCGTAAGAAGAGTCCAGTGACGGAGAAAGCGAGCTGACGATGGCAATCCAGGCAACCACAAAGGCCGTCGCCGAGGTCAAGCGCCTGCTCGAGAAGCGGACCGCCGAAGGCAAGCAGGCCCAAGGTCTGCGCATTGGCATCCGTGGCGGTGGCTGCACCGGATTTTCGTATCTGTTCGAGTGGGCCGACGAGCCGCCTCGCACGACCGACAAGGTGTTCGAGTTTGCCGACGGAGTCCGCATCTTTGTCGACCCCAAGAGCCTGGTCTACTTGAACGGCACCGAGCTTGACTTCGTGACGAGCATGATGGGCTACGGCTTCAAGTTCCAAAACCCCAACACCAAGGGGAGCTGTGGCTGCGGTGAGAGCGTCCAGTTCTAAGTCGTACTTCGCGCTGCTCGAGCTGCCGGAATACTTCGCGCTCGATCCGACGGAGCTGGAGCGTCGCTATCGCGAGAAGTCACGCCACTGGCATCCCGACCGCTTCAGCCGGGCGCCGGCCAGCGAACGAGCGGCCGTGCTCCAGCGCGCGACCGAGCTGAACGAGGCGTATCGGACGCTGCGCAGCGACGGAAAGCGAGCGGAGTACCTGCTCAAGCTGCATGGGGTCGATGTCAGCGACGAGACCAAGAAACCGGCGCTCGATCCGAGGTTTCTGGCAGAGATTCTGGAGCTACGCGAAGAGCTGGCCGACGCCCGCGTCGAGGCCGATACGGCACGACTGGCCGCGATCAAAGCGAGCATTGAGGCCGAGCGTCAGAAGCTCGCGGTCAAGCTAGCGAATGGTTTTGGCCGTCTCGAGCAGCAGGACCCGGCGGCGCTCCCCGAGCTGACGGAGATCGTGTTCCTCCAGCGCTATTACCAGCGCTTCGCCGACGACATCGCCGAGTTTGAAGAGTCGCAGGCCGGTCGTACTTCCGTGTTATAAGCCCGCAGCTGGCGCTCCCTCGCCAACCTTTACTCAAGAGTGTATCGATGAGCCTGTTCCAAATTGCCGAGCCCGGCGAGTCCAGGGCCAAGGAAGCTTGCAAAGGTCGTGTGGTCGGCATTGACCTCGGGACCACCAACTCGCTGGTTGCCGTCGTGCGTGATGGCGAGCCGGTGTGCCTGCTGGACGAGCAACGCCAAGCCCTTTTGCCGTCGGTGGTTCGTTATCGAAGCGGAGCGGCACCGCTGGTCGGACGCGAGGCCAAGCTGAGCGCTTTTGAGGCCCCGCACGACACCATCGCCTCTGTGAAGCGCTTCATGGGACGGGGCCCGGCAGACATCGCCAACGACGGGACGGCGCAGCGCTTCGGACAGTATCTCTTTGCCGATCCGGCGCTGTTTCAGGATGGAGTGGTGCGGCTGATGGTGGCCGGAGCTGGAGGTCTGCGCCCAGTCACGCCGCTCGAGGTCAGCGCCGAGATCCTGCGGGTCCTGCGCAGTCGCGCAGAAGAGCAGCTCGGCGGTGAACTAGAAGGGGCGGTGATCACGGTCCCGGCCTACTTCGACGATGCCCAGCGGCAAGCGACCAAGGATGCCGGAAGGCTGGCTGGGCTCCAGGTGCTGCGGCTCCTCAATGAGCCCACCGCGGCGGCGCTTGCCTACGGGCTCGATAAGAAACGGGAAGGCAAGTTCGCAGTCTACGACCTCGGCGGCGGTACGTTCGACGTCTCGATTCTCGATCTGTGCGACGGCATCTTCACGGTGATGGCGACTTGCGGCGATACGGCACTCGGTGGCGATGACATGGATCGCGCGCTCGCCGAGCTTTTGCTCGCCAAACATCCAGACGGCCCGACGCTGGCTGGGCAGGTGACCCAAGATCCGGTGCGCTCGCGGCAGCTTCTCGATGTGGCCCGAGACACCAAACACAAGCTCACCATCGACAATGAGACTCAGGTGGATTGGGAACGCGCCTCCATCTCAGTCAGCCGACACGAGTGTGAAGCGGCGATTCTGCCGATCTTGCAGCGCACGGCGGGCCCCTGCCGTCGGTCGCTAAAGGATGCCGAGCTGTCGGCCAAGGAGCTATCCGGCGTCATTCTCGTCGGTGGAGCTACCCGAGTCCCGGCGGTGAGACGCTTTGTCGGTGAGCTGTTCGGGCAAATGCCGCTGTGCGATTTGGACCCCGAGCAGGTGGTGGCCCTCGGCGCGGCCGTGCAAGCCGACATCCTGTCCAGCGAGCGTCAGGATGCGCTGCTCATCGACGTGACACCGCTGTCGCTCGGGCTCGAGCTAATGGGCGGCATCGTCGAAAAGATCATTCCGCGCAACAGTCGCGTTCCGACGGGCGCCAAGCAGGTCTTCACCACCTACGCCGACGGCCAGACCGGCTTCGATCTGCACGTCGTCCAAGGCGAGCGCGAGACCGCCAGCGAGTGCCGCAGCCTCGCACGCTTCAAGCTCACCGGCATTCCCAAGATGGCGGCGGGCATGGCTCGTCTCGAGGTCATGTTCCTCATCGACGAAAACGGACTGTTGCAAGTGGGCGCCCGCGAGCTGACCTCGGGACGAGCGGCACACATTGCCGTCAAGCCGTCCTATGGCCTCAGCGAAGAACAAATTGAGAAGATGCTCGTCGAGAGCTTCGAGCACGCCGAGGGAGACCTCCGCAAGCGCGCTCTGCTCGAACAGCGAGTCGAAGCTGAGCGCATCCTGCAAGCGCTGGAAACGGCGCTAGAGCAAGACGGACACCTGCTCTCCGACGAAGAGCGACAGCCGATCATCGAAGCGCGGACGGCGGTGGTCGCAGCCAAAAACGGCGTCGACCACCGCTTGATTGCCGACTGCATCACGGCGCTCGACGTCACCAGCAAGGAGTTCGCGCAGCGTCGGATGAACGCCGGACTGAGTCGTGCTGTCGCTGGCAAGTCCGTCGGTAGCATCGAACAGGCCGTTCATTTTGACGAAAACGCCGTCCCCAAGACGGTCCCTCTCGCCGAGTAAGACCATGCCTACCGTCACTTTTCTCAATGACATGGGCGCCGATGGGAAGCCGAAGAGCATCGACGTTCCGACGGGAACAACCATCCTGGAAGCCGCCAAGCGCGGTCATGCCCAGGTTGGCTACGCGTGCGGCGGCGTCTGTGCCTGCTCGACCTGTCACGTCTACGTACGCAGCGGTCAATCGTCGCTGAGCGCCCGGAAGGATCGCGAAGAGGACATCCTCGACAAGGCCTTCGATGTGCGGGCAAACTCTCGACTCAGCTGCCAAGCCAAGCTGTCAAGCGCTCCCGTCGAGGTGGAGATTTCCCGCGAGAGCCGCCGCGCCTACTTCGACGAGCACCCCGAGTCGCGAAGCTAGTCGCTAGACTGCCAAACTCTGTCGCTGTAGCAGGGATTGCATCGCCTGCGCCGCTGAGAGCTGCTCCAACACCAGCTCGATGGTCGCACGCTCGCTCAAGCGCTCAGCCCGCGGATCGCCAATCAGAAGCCGCGCCAGCTGCGGCCAGCCTGTCCGTGCCTGCTCGGCCAGGTCGCGAAGCTCTCGACGCAGCCGATATAGCTCGGGCTCTGGCGACGTCGGGGCCGAAAAGAGCACATGCGCCAAGAGTCGCTCTTTCTCCTCAATCGCTCGCCGCACCCACGCACGCTCACTCTCGGTCAGCTCGGTCTCAAGCTGCAAGCGCTCGCTCAGAGCCAGGATCTGCTGCCGCAGCTCACTCCGATGCCCTTGCAGCCGCGACTGCTGAAGCTGCACCTGCTCGGTGAGAAGCTTGATGCGCTGCTGCCGCTTCTCTAGGGCTTTGGCATTTCCCGTCAGAAGCTCACGCAAGATCTGGGCCTTCTCGGGCCAGAAGTCCAGCCACAGCTTCTGCCCGAGCTGCTCGATCAGCGACGACAAGCGAGCCAATAAGGTCACAATTTCGAAGTCAATGGCCTCGATTTCGGCCTGACGTGTCGTCGCATTTCCATCGCTGCGGGGCAGGAGCACCGTCTCCGCCCGTCGCTCGATCGCGTCACTCGCCTTGGCCGGTAACACAACGGTCTCTTTGCCACTGAGCGCCGCGTCGACAGCGCCCTGCCCGGCCAGCGACTGCTCTCCTCGCATCAGCTGGACCGATCTCGTCGGCATGACCGCCCGAATCCGGGTCAGGATCTCCACCGTCTCGGTGGCGGTCGGTCGCCGCGCTGGGTTCTTCTCGAGCAGCTGGGCGGCCAGCTCGTCGAGTTCCCGCGGAATCAGCGCATCTCGACGACGCTCCGACAGCCGCGGCGGCACCACGTTCATATGGCCATGGAGGATCTCTTTGAGATCGCCGCGCCACGGTGGCTCCCCGACGACGGTATCGTGCAGCATGATGCCCAGCGCATACAAATCCACCGACGGAGACAGCTCGCCCGAGGCTGACATCATCTCTGGCGCAATGAACTCCGGGGTGCCAATGATCTCCTCACCGACGCGCGTGAGCGGCGGCTGACCAATGACTCGCGCCACCCCGAAGTCGAGCACCTTCACAAACTCCGTCTGCCCAGCGACGGTAGCAATCAGGATGTTCTCAGGCTTTATATCGCGGTGGACGACTCCCCGGTTGTGGGCGTGCTCCAGCGCCCGTGCCACCTGAAGGCTGATGTCGACGGCTTGCAGCGGATGCAGGCACTTCGCCGGACTGCCGATGACCAGCTGATAGAGCAGCGTCCCCTCGACGTATTCCATGACCAGATACGGCTCACCTTTGTCGGTCTGGCCGTAGTCATAGATGCTGACGATGTTGGGATGGTCGACGCTGCTCGCAACCCGCGCTTCTCGGAAGAAGCGGGCCAGGGCGCGCTCGTTGCTGACGAACTCACGACGGAGGAGCTTGACCGCAAACGGACGCTTGAGGACGTTGTGGTTGGCCAGGTAAACGACGCCCATACCGCCTTTGCCCAGCCGACGCTCGAGCACAAAGCGCCCAGCGATGACCCGTCCGATCCACGGATCTTCGGTGGTGCGAACGATCTGCTCGACGAGACGGGTGCCATCCTTGGGACAAAAGAGCTTGTCGTCGCCCAAATAGACGCTCCGACAGGAAGGACACTCGCGTCGCTTGGCCATCATCCCCGCTCCCCCAGGATGCGCGGGGGAATGCAGCATCGTATCACGAAGCGTCGCAGTGCCGGTCATCTTTCTTCCGAGTGAACAGCGACGGTGTCAGACCCGTGCGCTATAAACTTTGATGTACCCACTCGAAAGGCAAGGAGCGACCATGAACTCGAAGCACACCAACCTGTCGTCGCTGAAGACCCACCTCGCGCGCGTGATCTCTGCTTGCGCCAAGCTCTGTCGTCGCGTCGGTGCTGGAGTCGCCAACCATGTGCGCGCGTCCGGACAGCTGCCGTCGCCAGTACGCGCACCAGAGATCGCAGCCTTCACAGCGCTGGCGGCAGAACGAGCCAAGGGGCGGGCAGCCCACGGTGCCCCCACTTCTGCCCTACTCGCCTCTGCGACGCTGTCGCTGTAACGGGCGCTCCGTCGGTGCAGTCAAGGACCGACGCGACTAGGCAGTCATGTGGTGACCGTGACAAGTGCAGACCGGAGCCATCACCAGTTTGCGCTGCAGCCTCCACGAAAAGACCTGAACGCCGACGAGCAGCAGCAGACTGGCACGCTTGGCCAGCTCGACATCGCGCACGAAGCCGAGCACACCGGCGACCACCGCCATCCCGAATAGCACCGCCGCGCCACCGCGCCCCGTCCCGCGACGGAACAGCATGACACCCACGACGAGCAGCGAAACCAGCCACAGCGGCCCTTCCAACCAGTCACCGGCACTCCACAGTGACGCCGCTGCCGGCAGCGCCAGTGCCAACAAGACCGAACCGACGCAGTGAACGAAGCACAGCGCCGGTAACGCGGCCAGCACCCGACCCACCAAGTCGCTCGACGCTACCTGGGGAGCGACCTCGAGCATTGAATTTCTTTCCGGGTGAGCCATGGCTGTTTCGGCTTTCTGGGACCGTGTCTGATCGCCTATTTTGTCCGTCCGAAGGAAGAACAACAGGACAAGTCCTTTTTGCAAGATACTTGCATGTATGTCAAGGGCTTCTCCATTCGGAGCGTACACTCGTCGGTGCTGTGACTCGCCAGTCGGACGGCCAAGCCACACCGCGCGTGACTCGCGCCGCTCGGTCATCTTTGGTACACCTTCGCCATGCACGGTCTGACATCGGCACACACCTACTTCGCACGCGAGGCGCTGCTGCCCACTGGTTGGCACAAGGATGTCCGAATCGAGGTCGCAGCCGATGGAACGTTCGCAGAAGTCACCCCAGCAGCGACGGCAGACTCAGCAACGGTGCTGCCGGGCACGGTCTTGCCGGGCATGGTCAATCTTCACTCGCATGCGTTCCAGCGCGCGATGGCCGGTCTTACCGAGCGAGGTGGGCCACTCAACGACAGCTTCTGGACCTGGCGCGAGGTGATGTATCGCTTCCTCGCTCACTTGAGTCCCGACGACGTGGAAGCCATCGCCGCCCAGCTCTACGCCGATCTGCTGCAAGGCGGCTTCACGGGCGTCGTCGAGTTCCACTATCTGCACCGCGATCCCCAGGGCGCGCTCTACAAAGACCCGGCGGAGCTAGCCCAGCGCATCCTCCGGGCCGCCGCTCAGACAGGGATCGGCATGACGCTTCTTGCCAGTTTGTATCAACAGGGCGGCTTTTCGAGCGCGCCGCTCCAGCCTAGCCAGCGTCGCTTTTTTCTCGATGACGACCACTTTGCCGAGGTGCTGGCAGCGCTCTTTCGCTCTCGTCTCCCAGGTGTTTGCATCGGGATTGCGCCGCACTCCCTGCGCGCCGTGACGCCCGCCGCGCTGGAGTGGGCGATTGCGATGCTCTCGTCCCACGATCGGCAGGCGCCGATCCATCTCCACATCGCGGAACAGCCCGCCGAGGTCAGTGCTTGTCTAGCGTGGGCAGAAAAGCGTCCGATTGACTGGCTGCTCGACAATGCCCCGGTCGATGGTCGCTTCTGTTTGATCCACGCCACTCATGGAGATCTGTCGGAGCTTCACCGCTTGGCCAAGACTGCGGCTGTTGTTGGACTGTGTCCGAGCACCGAAGCCGACCTCGGCGATGGCACTTTCGCGGCGGCAGAGTTTCTGGGGGCGCACGGACGAATCGGCATCGGCACCGATAGCCACGTCGGCACGGACGCGATGGAGGAGCTGCGGCTGCTCGAATACAGTCAGCGACTCCGCCATGGTCGACGCAATGTCCTCGCTGGCGCCGAGGGGCGCTCGACCGGCACCGAGCTATGGCAGCAGGCGGCCCGAGGAGGAGCGCAGGCTGCCGGCCAACCGACCGGAGCAATCGCCCCTGGCGCGCGGGCCGATCTAGTGACCTTGGATGCGGAACATCCGGCCCTGGTCGGTCGAAGCGCTGCACTGGCTCTCGATAGTGCGATGTTTGGACCCGGTCGTACCATCGTCCGAGACGTCATGGTGGCAGGCCAGTGGGTGGTAACGCAGCATCGACACGTTGCCCAAGACCAGATCGCCGCGCGGTTCCGCGCGACCATGAAGCGCCTGACGGAATAAACCGGGCTTGGCTGCCGGAAACAGCGCCCAGCGGCCACCGCTTTTGCTAGGGTGATAGGTCCTTTGGACTTCACATGAAGCGGCCATTTCGGACATTCATCGGCGTCGACCTCGGCGGTGGCAAGGGCAAGACCACGGCTGTGGTTCGGCTGCGTCTGACCGATCGGGTGGATAAGCCGCTGCTCGTCGAAGATTGTGGTGGTGGCAAGCCGTTTTTCGACGAGCGGCTGCTCCAGTCGATCGAGGAATATCGCGCCGAAGCGGTGGTTGCCGTCGACGCGCCCCTGACCTTGCCGGTGTGTGTACGCTGTACCCTGCCGAGCTGTCCGAAGCTGTCCGCTTGCAATGTCGAAACCGTTCGCTGGTTCCGTGCGCGCGCCGGTGAGAGTACTGGCAAGCCCCGCTACACGCCGTACACCCAGCGCGCCACCGAGGTCATCCTCCACGAAGATCAGGGCATCTTGCCGAGAGAGACGCTCGGACAAGGAATGGGACCGCTGACGGCCCGGGCGGCATACCTTCGGCAGGCGCTGCTCGGTGCCTATCAGCTCGACCACAACCTGATCGAGGTTTATCCGAAGGCGACGCTGACGCTGCTGTTTCCCGATCCGGCGCCCCCGTCGCTGCCATCGGCGATTCGTTACCGCGATGCGCATGGCCGCGCGGTGTCGCTGACCGGCAAGCCGCTCCAGCCGGGCTCGCACGTGGCGCGCACCTACAAGCGAGGTCACGGGCCCAGCGTGCGTGAGCGGGTGCTGCTGGCGCTGCCCGAGCTTGGCTTTGCCCCCGGTCAGTGGCGCGAGTTCGTCGTCAAGAACGACCACATCTTCGACGCACTAATCTGCGCGTACACCGCCTATCTGTGGGCTCGGGATGGCTGGCAGCTTCCTGCGGAGCCGGTCTTCCGCAACGACGGCTTCATCTGGACGCCGCCGCGCCGTAGCTCGTCTCTGTAGCCCGATCCTGCCTCGCCGTCCGTAGCGTACGCAGTCAACCTGCGGAGCGTGTTGTATGGGCCTATCCGAAAAAATCTGCACCTTGGGGTGGGCAGTAGCGAACTGGTCCATATACTTACTCGCAATCAACTTGCATCTTGCAGGAGTACCCATCCATGTCCATGCAGACTTTTTCTCGACTCGTTCTTCTCAGCGCGGCTTGTGTCGTCGCCTCGGCGGCCAGTTGTAATCACGACAACACCAACTCTTCCGACCTGGGCAAGGCAGACCTGTCGGCCACCGACGACCTCGCGGGAACGGGCGACGGCGGCACTGGCAGCGGCGACATGGTGGGCACCAGCGGCGACATGGCGATGGGACTCGCGCTCACCGGAGCCAGCCCTGCGCAAGCACCCACCACCGGCAACACCGACATCACGCTAAGCGGCAGCGGCTTCCTCACCGGCGCCACCGTCACCATTGATGGGCAGGCAGCCACGGTCAAGTCGGTCTCGCCAAGCCAGATCCTCGTTACAGTGCCGACTCGTCCGGGCGTCAAGGGACTGGTCAATGTCGTCGTCACCAACCCCGGCGGCAAGACCGCGGCGAGCGCCACCATCTTCGGCTACTACTACGGCGCCATCACGTTTGACCCGCCGACGAATATCTCCGTCGGTGGCTCGCCGTACAACATCGCCATCACCGAACTGGAGAACAACGCCAAGGCCGACCTCGTCGCGACCGACAACAGCTCGTCGGGCAAGCTGCTCGTCATGTCCGGAAACGGCGACGGCACGTTCCTTCCCGTGGCCAAGTACGCCGCCGGCATCTCGACCTTCGGGCTCAAAGTAATCGACCTCAATGCCGACACCTTCAACGATGTCGTCATCACCAACGGAACGAACACCCCGTCAGGCGTCGGGCTGCTCTTCAACAGCAAGACCGGCACATTCCCCGCTCCGGTTTCGTATACGTCGGGAGACATCCCAGTCAGCGTCGACGTCAAAGACATCAATGGCGACGGTTATCTCGACATGATCGTCGCCAACAGCGGTGGCGCCAGCAACAACCTGAGCCTACTTCTGGGCAAAGCGGGCGGCACGCTCGACGTTCCGCGCCCGCTCGTCGCTGGCAACATTCCGCGCTCGGTGCTGTTTGTCGACGTAAACAAGGACGGCAAGACCGATATCGTCGCTGGCAACGAATCGAGCGCCAACGTCAGCGTCCTGCTGGGAGACGGCGCGGGCAACTTCGCGATCAAGAAAGACTACTCGGCGGGCTCAGGTCCGTACTCGGTGGCTGCCACGGACTTCAATGGCGACGGCAACATCGACCTGCTGGTCTGTCTGTTCAAGGACGCTTCGGTCGCGCTCCTCACCGGCAATGGCGATGGCACCTTTGCGGCTCCGAAAGCGACGTCGATTGGCACCGCAATGGTCTCTTCACCAAGCAGCATCGCGCTCGGTGACATTAATGCTGACGGTCGACCGGATGTGGTGTCGGCGATTTACACCGATCAGCAGGTGGGAATCACCCTCAACGTCGGCGGACTGCTCGGCAATACCCTCAAGCTCACGGCGACCGGCTTCCCACGTGGCGTGGCCGTTGGTGACATCAATGGTGACGGCAAGCCCGACATCGTCAGCGCCAACCCCGGAAATGGCTCCGTCTTGGTCTTCCTCAACAAGTCGCAGTAGCGCATCGCCAGCCGGTTCTCGTCGAGAGTCGGCGGCGACTCATCACCCGACTGCTAACAAGCCCGCAGCGCCAGCGCCAGCAGCCCGAGCGCCACCGGGGCCGCCAGATACAGACCCTGCCGCACCCGCTGCCCCAGCGGCTCCGACATCACCTCCTCAAGGACTGCCCTATAGAGCTGCCGGGTCTCACGCAGCAGGGCTTGGGCCGCCTCGGGTCCGCGATCAATGCGACTCTGAACAAGGCTCTGCGGTCGCCCCCGCACCATCGCGCGCAGGCAGAGCAGCAGCATCTCATCGCGAAAGAACGGCTCGGGGATGGCATCTCGACGGGCTCGGTAGTACTGGTCCGCGCTCAGCGAGCCGAGCGTAATCTCCCGTCGATCACCCTCTTGCAGCAGGTTGACCAGCGAGCCGAGTCGATCGACCTCCTCGTGCTTGCCGGTGAGGATGAAGTAGAACAGCGCCCCCATTGCGTAGACGTCGTGGGCTTCCCCGAGGCGGCGCACCACCTCGAACTTGCGGCTCTCGGGATTTTGTGGCGGCTGTCCTCGATAAGAGGCGATGTGACCGCTCGGCCCCGGCTCGACGCGCAGGATCTCGAGATCGTGGTCATGCCGGGAGTCACTCACGTCGGTGAGTAGGTCTCCAGGCAGCAGCGACAGATACGAGGACAAAAGCCCCGGCGGCACCGTAAAACTGGCACTACCGGGGACGAACGAAATGGGCTCGGAGACCCGCTCTTTGCGACGACGCGCCTCGGGTGAGGTATAGGGCAGCTTGAAGGCCGCAGCGACGACGTCTTGCTCCTCGTACCAGCTTCGGGACAGCTCGTCTTTGTCGGCGAGACCGAAGTCGATGACCTTGACCGCAAAACGCGGAAACGCCGCCACCTGGAGCAGCTGCTCGCGCAGCCCAACCTGAGACTCACCGCGCCAATCGCTGACCCCGTCGGTATCACTGCGTGCGACTACCATCACGTTGTCGGGCGCGAGGTCCTTGTGGATGATTCGCTTTTCGCCGTGAAGCCAGGCGAGCGCATCGGCCAGCTGCACCATCAAGTGGAGCTTTTCGGCCAGCAGTGCCTTCTGCGCGAGTCGCAGATCGCTCTTGTCCGTCGGAAGCCGCAGGCGACTCGCCGTCCCACCGTCGGAAGAGTTGGCTGAAAAGAAGCGCTCCGTCGCCTGACGGGTCAGGTGCGACAGATCGGTGAGCCCGTGCTCGACCAGCTCCATGACCACCACCTCACGGTCGACGAAGCTGATCAGCGTGCCGCGCTGCGCCTTGGGGCCCTGGCAGCAGGTCTTGGAAGGCGGTCGCACAAGCTCGCCTCCTCGCTGCTCGACGTCCTCGGCAGACAGCTCGTAGCCGCACTGCGAACACGACAGCAGCGGATAGTCATGGCCCAACCGCTCGACGCGCTGGAGCAGCTGTCCGCAGCCCCGAGGACACTGCGGATGATAGACGACGCCGCAGCCACACATCGCCAGCGGCGGCACCCGCACGATATCGAGGGTGCGGATCACATTCACCGAGCGCACCGTGGTCAGCTCTTTGAGCAGATCGATCTCTTGCTTGAAGAGCCGCTCGTCGGCGAGCGTCGCATGGTCGTGCAGGATCTTGACCGCGACCGGTCGTACATTGCGCCGTGCGCTGCGCTGCCATGCTTTGTAGACCTTGGCGTACTTGCCGCTGCCGATGAGAACAGGGACGCTCATGCCGTCCTGCTGCGTCTGCGCCAAGATGTCGTAGCTGACATTGGCTTGTATCGACAGCGACTGAGTCAGTCGCGCGCTGATCGGGGCCGACATCGCTAGCGAGCCTTGCGGGTAGAGATTGCGAGACGCTGTAGTCCGGCAGTCTTGGCCAGCTCCATCACCGAGACCACTCGACCATGTGCAGTCGATTCGTCGGCGTGGACGATGATCTGCGTCGACGAGTCACGTCCCTTGGCCTCGGCAAACAGCCGCGCCAGCTCGGTGCCATCGACGAGCTTTCCGTCGACCATCATCCGGCCATCGGAGCCAATCGCCACCGTCAGATCCTTGCTGCCCGGATTGACTTCCTTGGTCGCGCCCTTGGGCAGGTTGACCCGCATCCCCGAGCGCGCTCCCGCATCGGCAATCACCGACGAGGTCACCATGAAAATGATCAACAGCACCAAGAAAATGTCGGTCAGCGGCGTGATGTTGATCTCGGCAAAGATGCCTTCCTCGTCGAGATCATTGTCGCTGCCGGGGACTTTTCCGATGGCCATCTCAGGCCGCCTCCTCGCCCGCGTCCTTGGTGACAGCAGCGTTTTCCTTGCCGCCGTCAGTCTTCCGCTCACGCGCTGGATCTGGGGGCGAGTCCTTGCTCTCGGCTTCGGTCAGCTCTTCGAGAAACTCTTCAATCATCAGGCGCAGCTCAATGCTCATTCGCGCCAGCCGAGACTGAAAATAGTTAAACACGAGCAGTGCCACCACAGCGATGCCAATACCGACCGCCGTCGCAATCAGCGCTTCGGCGATGTACGGACCGACGATCTGAATACCGGCCTGGTTGCTCTCCCCGATCTTGCGAAAGGCGCCCATGATGCCAATGACGGTGCCAAACAGTCCCAGGAACGGCGTCGTCGCGCCAATCGTCCCGAGCACCCACAGCGGACCACGCAGCGATAGCACCATCCGTTGTCGCTCACGCTCGACCGCAGCCTGTAGCGCCTCGTGGGAGCCACGGCCCAAGCGCTCAAAACCGATGAGCATCACATCGGCCAGCGGCGACTTGCTCCGCTGACAAGCAGTCCGGGCGTCAGCGATAGCCCCTCGATACAGCGCGCGGCGGACCTGCTCGGCCAGCCGTCGCGAAGCATCTGCCAGGTTCCACAGCGACAGCGTACGCTCGATTGCCACCGTCACTGCCGCCAGCGAGCACAGGATCATCGACCCCAAGGTCAGCAGCGTGATCCGATCCGCCGCCTTTGCCCAGTCCCGAATCGACTCAAACGAGCCCGGTTTGGCCGCCACTGCCGTCGCTGCTTGTGCAGCGGTATCAAGGCTCGCGGCCCAGTCCGAGGTCAGCCACGTTAAGAAGATGTTGTGCATCAAGGTCACAGGTCGCCCAATCAGCGCCTAAGGTGACAATATTAGCCACAGATGGCGGCAACCGTCACGGGATTCGCGATATAAACTTCTCCATGTCCGTCGTCTTGTCCTTCGAGCAAAAGGGACGCCTAGCCCGTCTGACGCTCAGTCGTCCTGAGGCCAAAAACGCGCTCCGTCCGGTCGACTGGCAACAACTCCTGTCGCATCTGGCCGAGATTCAGCAAAAGCCCTCGGTGCGAGTGGTGCTGGTCGACGGCGCAGGCGGAGCCTTCTCGTCGGGTGGCGACCTCAAGACCATGCCCGAGCGACTGGCGATGCCGATTGCGAAGCGTCGAGAGCAGCTGCTACGCGACAGCCAGGTCATCCGGGCGCTGTATGAGCTGGAGCTGCCGGTGGTGGCGGCGATTCCGGGAGTGTGCATGGGCGCTGGACTGTCGCTGGCGCTGGCGTGTGATCTGCGACTGGCGTCGGAGAGTGCCACCTTCGGAGCGGTATTTCATCGGGTCGGACTGTCGGCGGACTTTGGACTGTCGTGGCTGCTCCAGCAGGCGGTCGGCGCCTCGAAGGCGATGCACATGCTGATGACCGCCGCGGTGCTAAGAGCGCAAGAAGCGCAGTCCTGTGGACTGGTTCACTCGGTTTTTGCCGACGAAGAACTAGACCAAGCGGCGCTCCTGCTTTGCGAAAAACTAGGACAGGGTCCAAAGCTCGCGCAGGCCCTGACCAAGCGGGCGCTCCATCGCGGCGCCACGGTGGATCTAGCGACGATGCTGGAATGGGAAGCCCACAGTCAGAGCATGCTCAGCAAAACCGAGGACGCGCTCGAGGGAGTCCGCGCTTTTTCCGAAAAACGCCCGCCGGTCTTCGCTGACTAGTTTGCGTTCAGGTGGCCGGCGACGACCTGCTGCGCCCACTGCAAGATTCGCTCGGCGGGCTCGGCTTGCGTGGCGTCGCCTTGGCGGCCCAGCGTCACGAGCTGTAGCTGCATCGACATCCCGATCAGCGACTGCGCAGCCTGACGAATCGGCTCCGGCACTTCCACATCGTGGGTGAGCGACGCCAAGTGGTCCATGAAGCTCCGACCATACGCCTCGTCGGGCTTGTGCCACAATATTGCGTTCACCGCCATGCCGGCGGCTCGTCGGGAATGAGCCACCGCCTCGCGCTGCGACTTGCGCAGAAAAGCCCGCTGGGCATAAACAAGCTCGAGGGCCCCCGCGCGCAGCCACTCGTCGGAGGAAAAGCGGTACAGCCAGTGTGAAGGGTCTTTGTCAGGCATCGAAGTCACAGGCATCGAAGCACACGAGCGCCGCCAATTGGAGAGGCCGTGCTACCGTACGTTCGATTCCAGTCACGGAAAGACTCGTCATGCTCCCGGAAAAGAAACAGGTGATGCTCGAACTCCTCAAGGATGCGTGGGTGTACGTGGTGCTCGATCCACGTCGGGACGGCGTAATGCTGCCCGTGCATCTACGCAGAGAGCCACGGCTCGTGTTGCAGTACGGCTATAATATGCCGATGCCGATTGCCGACCTCACGGTAGACGACGAGGGCATCAAAGCGACCTTGTCTTTCCAGCGCAGTCCGCATGCGACGCTCATTCCCTGGTCGGCGGTCTTTGCGCTACACGACGGCGACAAGCGCGGCATGGTCTGGGAAGAGGATGTCCCCAAGGACCTGGATGCCCAGCCGCCACCGCCTGAGCCACCGCCGCCCCCTGCGAAGCCCGGCAAGAAGCCGCGCCCGAATCACCTCAAGCTTGTTCCCTAGTCGCTGGCGCGAGAAGAAATCGCCAAAGAAACGGAAGAAAGGACCGAAAGCAGCATGTACCCGTGCGCACGCCTGTTTGCGTTCGCCTTGTGCTCGGTGACCGTCGTGTCACCTGCCCTCTCTGTTGCGCAGCCCGATTCGCGTAGCGCAACTGCGAGTGCGTCTCGGAGCTTGACCCTTGAAGAAGCGCTGAAGCTCGGTGAGTCCCAGAACCGCGATCTCGCAGCCGCCCGCGCCCGACTCAAAGGCGCGCACGCTGATGTAGAGCGGGCGATGGCGGCCCTGCTACCGACGCTGAACGTGCAAGGCCGCCTGACCATCAACGAGCCGGAAGTCACGGTGCCGTTTGACCAGCGGCTACAGAGCTTTTCGAGCCTGGTGCAGGGTGGCGCGATCTCCGATGCGTCGCTGGCGCTGGCCAAGTCCGGGATGTTGCAGCAAGGCGCGCTCACCAAGTCGCTCGCCGACTACTGCCGCAATGCCAGCGGCTCGAACCGAGACGCGGTGGACTCGCTGTGTAAGGGGCTGACCGATCCGGCCTCGCAGCTCACCAAGGCACCACCGACGGTGTCCGAGCTGGACTCAATGCTCACCAGCGCCAACCCGCAGATCATCATCCAGCCGCGCGTGCAGCTTGATGCAACGATCGTTGCGAACGTGCCGCTGCTCGTCCCGGCGGCGTACCCAGCGCTGCAGGGGGCCAAGCTCGGCTATCGGGCGCAGGAGCGTCAGCTCGATGTCACCACCGCGCAGGTACTTCAGTCGGTGGCGACCGCCTTTTTCGCAGCCGCTGGTGCCGAGGAGCTGGTGGCAGCGCGCACCAACACGATCGAGGTCGCGCAGAAGACCGTCGCCAACGCCAAAGTTCGCCTACAGGCCGGCGTCGTCAACAAGGTCGAGGTCACCCGCGCCGAGCTAGCGCTCATTCAGGCCCAGCAGCGGCTTCTCGAGTCCCAGGACAGTCGCGCGTCGGCCTATCGGATGCTCGCGACGATGCTGAAGCAGCCGGCGGGAAGCTTCAAGGTGGTGCCACCGCCCGAGCCCAGCACCGAGCTGAGCGCAGAGGACCAGCTCGTCGATCAGGCGCTCAAGAGTCGGCCTGAGCTGCTCAGCATCGATCTGTCGATGCGCGCCGCTTCCTCGCAGGTGACTTCGTCGTGGCTCCGCTATTCGCCGAACGTGTCGCTGTTTGGCACGATGCGTCTGACCAATGCAACCGGCTTTGCGGGTCGCCACGACAGCTATGCCTTTGGTGCGCAGCTCGACTGGCAGCTCTTTGATGGCTTTGGGCGCGACGCCCAGCGTCACCAGTTCGACGCCCAGCGCCGCGATGCCGAGCTGCGTATGGAACAGCTCCGCGACAGCATCTCCGACGAGGTGATCAATGCCCGTCGCAACGTGGTGACCAAGCGCCAGGGACTGCTGACCGCCCAGCGAGCGCTGCAGATGGCGCAAGAGACGCTCAATCTGGTCCGGCTTCAGTACGAGGCAGGCACGGCCACCCAGCTGGACCTGCTCACGTCGCAGGATCAGATGGACCTGACCGCCGTCGGCCTGGCGCAAGCGCGCTTCGACCTCTCACTGTCGATCATCCAGCTGCGCCGCCTGATCGGCTCGCCGCTCCTCGGCTAGGAGCCCCCTTCCGCCCACAACACAATTGGCCGGCCCTTCGACGAATCAGGTCGAAGCAGGCCGTAGATTGTCATGTTGGGGAGGGAACGTCTCGACGAGAGCAGTACGACCTAGAAGTTCTTGTAGAAGTTGCCCTTCGGTGCGGCCTCGTTGCTGACCTCGCCGTGGGCGCCGACTTTTTTGCCACCAACTTCGCCCGAAGCGTCGCCGCTGGCCTGCGCGTGAACACCCTTCTTGTCGACACTGGCGTGGGCATCAACGTTTTCGTTGAGAGTCACCGGACCAATCTTTTGCTTCGCTGCGGCATGCAGGTCTGTGTAGGCATGAGGCCCACCAGGCCCGACTCCGGCACCAGCGCCAGCATCGGCAGTCCAAGCCACTGGACCATTTTTGCCCTCGGCATGCGTCTTGGCTTCGACTCCGGCCTGCACTCCCTTTTCGTCGGCGTGGACACCGGCTCCGGCTTCGGTCGTGACCGTCGTTCCGCCGATCTTCTGCTCGTTCTTCGCTCCG